>Ga0302296_1000924_pt1 | contig 22692 bp, 13 predicted proteins | sample III_Fen_N3_1_FD_194546 | JGI IMG/M metagenome (GOLD analysis project Ga0302296, IMG submission 194546) | Peat permafrost microbial communities from Stordalen Mire near Abisko, Sweden - III_Fen_N3_1 | ecosystem: Environmental > Terrestrial > Soil > Wetlands > Permafrost | place: Sweden: Abisko...
ATTTTCAGGGTTAATGCCTTATTAAAGTAGTCGCAGTAGTCAGCGATAAAATGAAAATCGAATAATGAATAAAGAAAAAATAAGAGGTCATGTGGCCATGTTGTTTACTTCACTGATTTTTGGAGTAAATATACCTCTTTCAAAGAATCTGATGCCCGACTGGATGAGTCCATTGGGTTTGACATATTCCCGTTTTGCCTTCGGCGCGATGGCTTTCTGGTTGCTTTCGTTATTTCTAAAATCAGAAAAGGTAACTAGGAAAGATATGGGAACACTTTTCTTTGGATCACTTTTAGGAGTTGGGCTTAACCAGGCTGCATTTATCGCAGGATTACAAATGACCTCAGCAACCAATGCCTCCATCGTGATTACAATAACCCCAATCCTGGCGATGATTATCTCGTTTTTTATTCTGAAAGAGCCAATTACATTTAAAAAGACGGGAGGTGTAATTATTGGTTTAGTCGGGGTTCTTTCAATGATTTTAACATCCGAAGTATCCGCTTCAGGTCGTGAAGCCTCATTTATAGGTGACTTCCTATGTATCTTAAGCAGCCTTTCGTATGCCTTCTTTCTGGTTCTGACGCGCGGAATTTCAAAGCGGTACAGTTCAGTCACCATCATGAAATGGATGTTTCTTTTCTCTGCGCTCATGTTTGCCCCGTTTGGCTATAAAGAAGTTTCTTCGGCGAGAATATTTGTTGAAGGTACTTCAGCAGCATGGAGCAGTTATCTCTATTTGTTGATTGGTGCCACCTTTATCACCTATTTATTGATTCCAATCGCTCAAAAGCAAATACGTCCGACGACCATTGGAATGTATAATTATCTGCAACCACTTGTCGCCTCGTATATTGCAATTATGTGGGGAAATGATGTCTTTTCGTGGTCAAAACCACTTTCTGCAATCTTGATTTTTGCCGGGGTTTATTTTGTTACAACGAGCAAATCACGCGAAGATGTTGAACGCGAGCGCTTGCTAAAATTAGGTAAAGACAATTTAAATGATCTTCAACTCTCTCCGGTTAAAGAGCCGGTAATCAAGTCTTGATAGTTTCAGAAAAAATCAGCCAGATAATCTGTTTAGAGCTTCAACTTTAACCAAATTCTTTTCTGTAAGATTTGAAAAATTAGGGTTTTTGATGTAATATAGCATGATCATAATCTAAATCAGATGAAGTTATTACATACCTCCGATTGGCACCTGGGTAAGCGACTGGAAAACTTATCGAGACTTGACGAACAAAAAGAAGTTTTAAACGAGATTTGCATGATTGCGGAGGCTGAACAGGTTGATGCAGTGATTGTTTCTGGCGATCTTTTCGATACCTACAATCCTTCGGCCGATGCAGTCGATCTGTTTTATAGAACCCTTAAACGTATAGCAAACAATGGGAAGCGCGCTGTAATTGCCATTGCCGGTAATCACGATTCGCCTGACCGGATCGCAGCTCCTGATCCTTTGGCGCGTGAGTGTGGAATCCTGTTTGCGGGTTATCCCAATGCCATTATTCCCCCATTTGAACTTGAATCGGGCTTGAAGCTAATCCAAAGCGAAGAAGGTTTTGCTGAGCTTTTATTACCCGGATGTTCCGATCCTCTGCGTATCTTATTAACTCCATATGCCAACGAATTCAGATTGAAAGCTTACCTGGGTCACGAAGATTCAGAAGAGGAATTGCGTAAATTGCTGAATGATAAATGGTCGTCACTCGCTCAGAAATACTGTGACAACAAAGGTGTTAATATTCTGATCTCCCATCTTTTCTTTGCCCGGAAAGGTGCTGCATTGCCCGAAGAACCCGAAGATGAAAAGCCAATCCTTCATGTTGGTGGGGCACAGGTAATCTATTCGGAAAATATTCCTCATCAGATTCAGTATGTCGCTTTGGGCCACCTGCACCGGAAACAAACCATCGATACAACCCCCTGCCCAATCATTTACGCTGGAAGCCCACTATCCTATAGTTTTGCGGAAGCTGACCAGCAAAAATTTGTATTGGTAATTGATATTGAACCGGGAAAAATCCCAGTCGTTTCAAATCATGAGTTGACTAAAGCAAAACGGTTATTACGAAAAAGAGCTGAAAGTGTAGATGAGGCGATTGAGTGGCTGAATAACCATCAATTGGCGCTTGTTGAACTAACAATGAGTACTGACACCTATCTGACCTCAGAGGAGCGCAAATTGCTGAACGCTGCTCACAACGGGATTATCTCGATCATCCCTGATGTAAAAAAAGTAGATGATGATCAGGCTAACTTTCGAAGGACAATCGATCTAACAAAAGGAATGGACGAACTATTCACTGACTATTTCAAATCAGAGAAAGGTCAGGAACCTAATCAACAGATTTTGAGCTTATTCAAAGAAATTTTGGCAGAGGAGGGCGACGAATGATCCCAATTAAACTAACAATACAAGGTCTTTTTTCATACCAGGAAAAACAGACAATCGATTTTCAGAAACTGACTGAAGCTCATCTTTTTGGTATTTTCGGATCCGTCGGAAGTGGAAAATCATCAATATTGGATGCAATCACATATGCGCTTTATGGCGAAACGGAGCGCATGAATGCCCGTGACAATCGCAACTACAATATGATGAATCTGAAATCGGATGAGTTGTTTATTGAGTTCGATTTCAGTGCAGGTAAAGAAAGTGCCATCTATCGTGCAGTTGTCAAAGGAAAGCGGAACCGTAAAAATTTTGACGATGTAAGGACGCTCGATCGTTCAGCCTACAAATACCAGAATGAAAGCTGGGAACCGATAGAAATTGAACAATTGCAGCAAGTTATCGGACTAAGTTACGAGAATTTTAAACGAACCATTATCATCCCGCAGGGAAGGTTCCAGGAATTCCTTCAATTGGGGAATAAAGACCGGACGCAGATGATGAAAGAGTTGTTTAACTTACAGAAGTTTGAGCTTTTCTACAAGACTGCTGCGCTTGAAACAAAGAATAACCAGCAGATGCAAATGCTCCAGGGGCAACTTCAACAATTAGGTGACGTAAAACCAGAACAATTGGAAGTGACCAAGATTCGGCTGGATTCGATTGTTGCAGAGGTCAAACTGCTGACATCGCAATTGTCACATAAACAACATGAAGAAGCCGCATTAAACCAACTTAAAGAGCTATCTGGCAAGCTGAAAGAACAACAAGTTCGGATTGACTTTCTTAAATCCAAAGAAAATGAAATTCTGAAATCTGAGCAATTGCTTATAGCGTATGAATATTGTCTGATCAATTATAAAAATCTCTTCGACCGTTCGGATGAGATTTCCAAGGACATTGTACAGCTTAAGAAAACAATTGAAAATGAAGGCTTAATATTGAAGGATAGTACCAATCAATTATCAATTCTCGAAAGTGAATTTGCAATAGTAAAAATCGACTATGAACGACGTGACCTAATTAAGCAGCAAGCCGGTGAGTTGATTAAAATTGCCCGGATAATTGAATTAAATGACGAAAACAAAAAACTTGTTGAGCGAATAAAAAACGGTGAAGGAATTTGTAAAAGATCAGATACTAAAATTCAGGAGAACAGGATTTTGCGCGATCGGTTAGGAGAAGAGGTAATATCACTTAAATCCCGCTTACCTGATCTGGCTGAACTATCGAAAGTCCAAAATTGGTTTACAATTCAGAAATCGTTGCAGGCGATCAGTCAGGAATGTATTAAAGATCTTGATTTTATTGAAAAAGAGATTCATATCTTGAATGATCGGTTTATCAGTAGTATTCAAATTGAAAGCATTGTAACCGATCTGAATCCCGATATAGCTTCGGTACTGAGTTTTTTGACAAAAAACGTTTTGGGAAGCAGAGAAACAATGGCCGTAATCGACAAAAACATTGAACATCTGTTGATTCGTGCAAAACTCGAGGAGTATGCCACGAATTTGGAGGAGGGAAAACCATGTCCACTTTGTGGTTCTCATTCGCATCCGGATATTTTGGATGGTGGCGATGTAAGGATTGCCTTACAAAATGAACGGAATTCGAAAGCAAAACAGGAAAAAGATATTCTGTCTATTGAGAAGTTGATGATTACTTTACGTGAAATTCAAACACAACTGCATTTAAAACTTGAAGCTATTCAAAAGCTGACAGTTAAGCAGACAGAAAATCAAAATAAAATTGATGCCCATCAATCGCAATTTGTCTGGCCGAGATTCGGAGATGAAAGTGTATTAATACAGTCATTTAAGGAAGCTGAATCGATGTCGCTTTTGCTTAAATCGAAGGATAACCAACTCATGACATTGCAGAAGGAATCTGAAACGGAACAAAATGCACTTGAGAATTATCGCAGGCAGCTTGATAAAATCAATGAACAACAGATCATCAGTCTTTCTGAAATCAACACTTTAACACGGCAGATTGAAATACTGGATATTTCAGAGTACATTTTAAAATCGGTAGAACAGGTTAAACAGTTGTCAATTAATTTACTATCAAAGCGTGCTGAAATTGAAACTGCCTATTTAAAAACAACGACAGAGATTACTCGTCTGCAAAAACGGAGAGATGAGTCAACAGGTAAACTTCAGGCTAACCAAATAATTCTGTCGCAGCAACAACAAGCGCAAGAAGATGTTAACTCGCAAATTGATAGCATCATAACTGTTTCTGATTATTCTTCCGTTGCTCAGATAAAAGAGATTCTAAATCAGAAAATTGATGTAGAATCAGAGAAGAAAAAGATTCAGGATTTCAGACAACAATTTCAACTTTCGGTGAGTCAATTGTCTTTGTTGAAAGTTGAAATTGGAGAACGTCCTTATTCTGCAGAGATTCATTTTAAATTAAAGGATGAAGTTTCGAAACTGAAGGAAGTTCAGGCGGAGAAAAACCGGGAGCTTGGAAAAACGGAGGGCGAGATTCGTAAATTAAGCAATGATCTGAACCAACAGATGCAAATTCGTAAATCGTTGGATAATTTCGAATTACGGGCAGAAGATATAAAAACGATGAAACAATTATTTAAAGGAAGCGGATTCGTGAACTATGTTTCCTCTGTTCATCTTCATAATCTTTGTCTTGCAGCAAACGACCGGTTTTATAAGTTGGTTAGGCAAAAAATGAGTCTGGAAATTACTCAGGATAATAGTTTTCAGGTTCGCGATTTTTTGAATGGAGGAAAAGTGAGAAGTGTCAAGACGCTGTCTGGCGGGCAGACATTTCAGGCCGCTTTATCGCTGGCGTTATCATTGGCAGATAGCATTCAGCAATTTACAGATTCATCACAGAATTTTTTCTTTTTGGATGAAGGATTTGGATCACTCGATAAAGAGTCGCTGGATGTGGTTTTTGAAACCCTTAAATCGTTGAGAAAAGAGAACCGGATTGTTGGGGTGATATCGCATGTTGAGGAGATGCAGCAAGAGATCGATACCCATTTACGGATTGTCAACGACGAAGAAACCGGAAGCAAGGTTTACAGAAGCTGGGAAAACTGATTGCAATATTATCAATTTGTAAACTTTTCAAGCTACCCGCTCTTGGTTGGAAATAAAATCTACTTTTGTTTGCCAAATTTTTTTAGAGGAGAGCTTTCTCTTGTAATAAATTATTAGCGACAAACAACGAAAATATTTGAATTATGGAAAATTCTAAACGTAATGATGCTTTACGTACCGATGCATTAAATTACCACAAAAATGGCAGACCTGGGAAAATACAGGTAGTACCAACAAAGCCATACAGTACAGCGCGCGATTTGGCGCTTGCGTATTCACCAGGGGTGGCAATTCCATGTCTGGAGATTCAAAAGGACCTTCAATGTGCATATGACTACACCGCCAAAGGAAATCTGGTTGCTGTAATCTCTAATGGAACTGCAGTTCTCGGTTTGGGTGATATTGGTGCACTTGCCGGAAAACCAGTAATGGAAGGCAAAGGTCTGCTATTCAAAATATTTGCTGATATCGACGTGTTTGATATTGAAGTCAATGAAAAAGATCCTGCAAAATTCATTGAAGTTGTAAAAGCAATTGCCTGCACTTTTGGCGGAATCAATCTCGAAGATATTAAAGCTCCTGAATGCTTTGAAATCGAAGAAAAACTGAAGGAAGCTTTAGATATCCCGCTTATGCATGATGACCAGCACGGAACTGCTATTATTTCGTCTGCAGCACTGATCAATGCGCTGGAACTGGTTGGCAAGAAAATCGAAGACATTAAAATAGTTGTCAATGGTGCCGGGGCTGCCGCTTCATCATGCACCACGCTTTACATGGCACTTGGTGCCAAACTTGAGAACATCGTAATGGTTGACAGTAAGGGTGTTATTTCAACACGTCGTACCGATCTGAACAGCCGCAAAAAACCATTTGCAACTTCACGCTCATGTAATACACTTGAAGAAGCTGTTGCAGGCTCCGATGTTTTCCTTGGTCTTTCTGTTGAAGGTTGTCTTACACAGGACATGGTTCGCAGTATGGCGGCTAATCCACTCGTATTTGCATGCGCCAATCCAAATCCGGAAATTTCATATGCCGACGCGATGGCTTCCCGTCCGGATATTATTTTTGCAACTGGCCGTAGCGACTATCCCAACCAGGTCAACAATGTATTGGGTTTCCCTTACATTTTCCGTGGTGCTTTGGATGTACGTTCAACTGGCATTAACGAAGCAATGAAGGTTGCAGCTGTGCTTGCAATTGCTGAACTGGCTAAAAAACCTGTTCCTGAAGTGGTGACTGCAGCCTATAATTCAAATCATTTAAGTTTTGGACGTCAATATATAATTCCTAAACCACTCGATCCACGTCTGTTGGTTACCGTTGCACCGGCGGTAGCGAAAGCAGCTATGGAAAGCGGAATTGCCCGCAAGCCAATTACCGATTGGGATAAATATGAAGATGAATTACGCCAACGGATGGGTCTCGACAATAAACTGATTCGTGGTTTGACAGAAAAGGCAAAAGAAAATCCGAAACGGGTGGTTTTTGCAGAAGCGAACCATATCAATATGTTGAAAGCTGCTTCTGTTGCCAGGGCTGAAGGAATATGTATCCCAATTTTACTTGGTAACGAAGAGATCATTGGCAAGCTTATTAAGAATAACAGTATTGAGCTTGAAGGAGTTGAAATTGTCAATCTTCGTCACGACCGTGAATTTTCAAAACGGGATAAGTATGCCAGAATGTTAACTGTCAAACGCCAGCGTGAGGGGATGACTTACGAGGAAGCTTTCGAGAAAATGTTCGATCGCAACTATTTCGGAATGATGATGGTTGAAGCTGGTGATGCTGATGCCTTTATCACTGGTGTTTATACGAAATATGCAGATGCGATTGTTCCTGCTATCGAAATTGTAGGTATGCGCGAAGGGTTGAATCACATTGCCGGAATGAACATTGTAACCACAAAACAGGGAACTCTATTCTTTGCCGATACAATGGTAAACAGCCACCCAACCAAAGAAACTTTGATTGATGTTGCCAAGCTGACACAGGATGCAGTGAAATTATTTAATACTGAACCTGTAATGGCGATGCTTTCTTATTCAAACTTTGGCGCAAGAGCAGCCGGAAGTCCGGGAATGGTGCATGAAGCAGTGGCTTATTTGCATGCGAATAATCCGGAAATGGTCGTTGACGGCGAGTTACAGTTAAATTTTGCATTAAATAAGGATTTGCGTCACGAAAAATTCCCATTCTCGAAAATTGATGGTAAAAATGTAAATACACTGATTTTCCCGAACCTCAGTTCTGCAACCATTGCCTACAAGCTGATGCTCGAAAACGGCATGAGCGATACGATCGGGCCAATTCAAATGGGATTAAATAAACCAATTCATATCCTAAACGTAGAAAGCACTGTTCGCGATATTCTGAACATGGTGACGATTGCGGTTATTGATGCCCAGGTTGAAGAACAAAAGCTTAGACAGAAATTGGTATAGTGCGAATATAATAAGCCTCTAAAACGGCTTCGTGTTAAATATAGAGAATCCCGCAAAGTAAAATTTGCGGGATTTTTTATATCCATTGTTGCATTGCAAATTTATTGAAGATGCAAAATGAAAGGATTATTATAATGGCAACCTTCCCGTTTTTACACCCATTTTCACAGGCAAAAATAGCCGATGAATGAATCTTAATTATTCAATATTGATGGATTCTGTTTTGAGCCCGTCGAGATGATCTGTATTTACCCGACTCCACTGAGTACCCAAATTAAGTCGCATCAAATCGTTTAACCGAAATAAAAGACTATTTTCTGCAGGAATAGTCAACAGTGTCAAGTGCTTTTCGTTCAGTGGATTTGCCAATATTTTCTTACGAAAATTAGGAGTTCCAATGCTGATTTTTGTATACCAATAAATTTTTCGTTCTAACTTATTCTGCGATAGTAGATTCATTAGATTCCATTCATTATTTAGATTATACTCGTTCTCCTCTGTTTTGAAATCAGATATGGTTCTTGTGCCATATTTCCATGATCCTGTCGGATTTGAATAATTCCATATCGCGTCTAAACCAGAGACATGCGAGAGGTTTTTTTTCGCAGATGCTCCAAATCCCATATCGATCTCAATTTTCCAGTGGTTGAAATGATTAAAGCTTGAGTCTATGAGCACGTTATATGCTCCGGCAAAACTTGCTACACCTGCAGTAACACCAATTTCCCAGTTTTTGTAAATTTCAGGACTCTTTTTTTCCTGAGCGACTGCAAATGTGTAGCATACGAAAATGATCAGCAGATTTGTAATTATTTTTTTCATTTTAATTCCTCTATCGGCATATATTCTGTGACATTTGTTGTTAGTAAATGTTAATATTTTTAACAAATGTAGTTAATAAATGAAAAATATTTACGCGAAGTAAAATAAAAACATTTGAGCGTAAAATAAATCGACTTGTTCTGTGTTAAGTAAAGTGGATTAATTAATGTTGTATTTCTTGAATTAAGAAGATGGATAAATCTATTTACCTAAGTTGCGAACTTAACGCTATTAAGGATGTAGTAAGAAGTGATGTTTCTTCTGCCAGTTACGGCAAAATGACCAAAGGCGCTGTTTATACGTTACTTGCTAAAATGTACTTGAATGCAATGGTTTGGAATCCTGCAGGTGGAGCAAAGTGGCAGGAATGCATCACTGCATGTAATGTGGTTCTTGGTTTGAGCTATATTATTGAACCTTCTTATAAACAGAGCTTCATCGTTAAAAATCAAAATTCACAGGAGATTATTTTCCAGATTGTATTTAGCACAAGTGATGGAGGTAATGGAATTGCACAACAGACATTGCATTATCTTGCCGCTCCTTCGTTAGGTCTGAAGATTGGAACAAACAACGGTGTTTGTGCAATGCCTGATTATGTCAAGGCTTATGATCCAGCTGATAAACGTATTGCCTGGTCTTTCCTTACCGGCTCAATGAAAAACCCGGCTACCGGAGCCGTTTATATTACAGCTCACGGACGCCCATTAATCCACACTGTTGATGTTACCATGAAATATGGTTTCGACGCCGACGGTTGGGGTCAGACAGAACAGGAAGATGGTGCACGGTGCTTCAAATGGGAGTTTGAAAGCGGACAAAATGGCGATGCTGAAAATGATTTTGCGATTTTCAGACTTGCAGATGTTTACCTGATGAAGGCAGAAGCACTCGTCCGTTCTGATGGCGATAATGCAGAAGCTACCAGATTAGTTAATGTAATTCGCAAAAGAGCGTTTGACGACGCATCAAAGCTTAAAACAGCAGTTACCTTAAATGATATTTATCAGGAACGACGTTTCGAGCTTGCCTGGGAAGGTTCAGCTCGTCAGGATATGATTCGGTTTGGTACTTTCCTGAATGCCATCCCCGGATGGAAAGGCATCACTCCTGCGAAATGCCTTATTTTCCCGATTCCGCGTACAGCGAGGGATGCAAACCCTGGTTTAACACAGAATCCTGGATATTAATCTTATTTTATCTGGCATAAAGTTTAAAAAGGCTATCCGATTTCGGGTAGCCTTTTGTTATTCTGACTAAGGATCATATTTTATTCAATCATCTTATTTATTGTGGAATTGAAATCAACCCCCTGTGTGGCGGTTATTTATAAATGGCTATTCCTGAAAATTACTGATTTTGTTTTATGATCGGTTTTTGCGAGAACAAAATCAAGAAGCATGTCACGTATTAAGAAAGGCAGGGATGAATCGATGATCAACAAATTATCGACCCCATACTTTTATTTATTGCATTAACAAATATTGCGATTAATTAACTATTATTGTAATAGATTTTAAACAATCTATACCTACAAAATATCAAACTTAACAAAATGAGTAAAGAGGTCAACAATGAGTATTGGCTGGTTATCTGGACTCGTTTTAAAGCGGGAGACCAGGAAGCATTTGCTGTCTTGTATAACCACCACGTCAATGCTCTTTACAACTATGGTATAAAGCTTTGTAAGGATAAAGATATTGTTAAAGATGCCTTGCAGGACCTTTTTCTCGAACTGTTCCTTAACCGCGATAAACTCAGGATTTCTCCCGAACATCTGAAGTTTTACCTGCTACTGGCACTCAAACGAAATCTGATTAAAAAATTAAAGTCCGGAAGAAAGGTTCGCCACGAATTCAACGAATCAGTTGATTTTGAGCCACAATACAGTATTGAATTCCAAATCATGGAGCAGGAAAAGGATGAGGAAATCAACCGAAAAGTGTCGGATGCCATCCGGCAACTTCCTCCTAAACAGAAAGAGGCTATCTATTTACGCTACAATGAATCACTCGAATACGAGGAAATTGCCACTATCTTGGAAATTACAGTCGAATCGGTGCGAAAACAGGTTCATCGTGCATTAAAAACGGTGCGAGAAATTGTTGTAAATGAGGTATTAAGCATTTTATTTTCGCTAATGTTAAAAAAAGGTTAAATAATCTGTCCATGTTTTAACAATTAGTTTCCTTTAGAGATGTAACAACTAACAAAACATGGTGCATCTGAGCAAATACATTGAAAATATAGACTTTATTACCTGGGTATTTCAACCAGATATCGAATTGGAAGAATGGTGGAACCAGTTCGAAACCGAACATCCGGAGGAGAAAAGGAATATCCAGTTGGCGCGTAAAGTGCTAATGAAATTCAGAACTACAAACAGTGAGTTATCCGAAGCTGAGAAAATCATGTTGTTTTCGAAGGTCTTAAAACAAGTAGAAGAGAAACAACATTCAGGAAAAACGGTGCGTTTAATTACTGGTTTATTGAAATATGCAGCTGTGGCATTGTTATTTTTTTCGATTGGTGCGTTGTTGTTCTACAAACCTGGCAAATTCAATTCCCTGGATTATGCTCAATCGCTTACTGAACCGATACCTGGGAATTCTGCCAAACTGATTCGTGCGAATGGAGAGGATATTACGCTTACGGCCGATAAATCGATTCTCAAATACCAGGCTGATGGGAAATTAGTGGTCAACAATGATACAATAAGTGTCAGCCAAAAGCCATCAAAGAAAATGGCAATGAACCAGTTGATTATTCCTTATGGTAAAACTTCAGAAATACTCTTACCCGACCGGACAAAAGTTTTTTTGAATGCAGGTAGCCGGTTGGTCTATCCCGAAAATTTCACCGGAGACACGCGTGAAGTATTACTTTTTGGCGAAGCTTTTTTTGAGGTGCAACACGATCAAAACCATCCGTTTATTGTACGCGTAGGTGAAATGCAGATAAAAGTGTTGGGAACGCGGTTTAATGTTTCAGCCTATCCTGCGGATAATGTGATCGAAACCGTGTTGGCAGAAGGAAAAGTGAGTATGGAACAGAATGACGCAGGCTTTTTTGATCAGGCAACCGAATTAGTCCCCAACCAAATGGCATCTTTTAACAGAATCACAAAAACTACCAACATAAAAACTATAGATACGGACAATTATACGTTGTGGACACTAGGTATCCTCAAATTTGAAAGTGTCGATTTAAACCGGATATTAAAACGCGTCGAACGCTTTTACAACATTCGTTTTCACTTCAGCGACCCCTTGTTGGGTGGTTTGCGAATATCGGGAAAGCTTCAATTAAATGATGACAAGGATGAGATATGCCAGCGCCTTGCCATTGCAGCATCTGTAAAAATATTAAAAAAGGGAGACGATCTCTATGAGGTCTTAAGATAAAAAACCGGTGAGTGTTCCAGCACCCCCCGGTTTAATGTGTGTCAAATTTTTAATTATTGTATCATTTAACGCTTCAAAATTATGAAAAAAAAACGAGAAATTTTGTTCCCGTTGGGGGATGAGATGCGATTAAGAATTAGAAAGATGAAACTAACCTTCCTGTTGACCTTTTTGGTCATTGCCTCATTTGGCAACAGCTTTTCCCAGGTGACGCTTTCGCTTAATTTTAAGAATGCGAACATCCGCGATGTGTTGGCAACCATCGAGAAAAAAACCGACTACATTTTCATATACAAGGATGATGTCTTGTATGGTACAAAGGAAATCTCGGGCGATTTTCAGGATGCGAAATTCGACGAGGTGCTCAAATCAATTTGCGCACAAAGCAATGTTGATTACGAAGTGCGCGACCGTCAGATTATCCTTAAAGAGAAGGTGACCGTTATGGTATCGGATCTGCAACAGCCCCAAAAGAAAGAAATTTCGGGAATTGTGAAAGATTCAAAAGGTGAGCCAATACCTGGTGCAACCGTTTTGGTAAAAGGTACCACCATTGGAATCACTACTGACATGGATGGAAAATTTCAACTTTCCGTTCCTGTTGATGCCAAGGTGTTGATTGTCTCATTTATTGGGATGAAGGCACAAGAAATGACGTTGTCTGGAAAAACTTCCTTTCTGATTGCATTGGAAGAGGAGGCTTATGCAATTGATGAAGTTGTGGCTGTTGGGTATGGTGTACAGCGCAAATCGGACTTAACCGGTGCAACAAACCGGTTATCTGAAAAAGACATGGTCAAAACGCTGGCCTCTTCACCTGTCGAGATGATCCAGGGCCGTATTGCAGGTGTTAACATTACTCAAAACAGCGGGGAACCTGGTGCTGGCATGACTGTTCGTATCCGGGGAGCAAGCTCAATCCGTTCAGGACAAGAACCTCTTTATGTTGTTGACGGTATTCCGCTTGATAATTCCAATCTTACCCCTACGGGAGGTACAGCGGCTGGTTACGGAAGTGGTGGAAACAAAAACCCACTTGGGTTCATTAATCCTGAAGACATTGAATCAATCGATATTTTGAAAGATGCTTCTTCTACTGCTATTTATGGTGCACGCGGCGCAAATGGTGTGGTACTTGTAACAACCAAAAAGGGTAAGAAAGGTGAAAGTAAAATTACTGTTGATTCTTATATGGGAGTTTCAACCATCCGCGAGAAAATGAATATGTTATCTGCTGATCAGTTCAGGGCATACACAAGAGCAGATGGTGCAAAATTGCTTGATAAAGGTGCCAGTACCGATTGGCAGAACCAAATCTTCAGGTCAGCCGTAACTCAGAACCATGCCTTAGGTTTGAGTGGTGGAAGCGACAGATCCTCCTATCATTTTTCACTTGGTTATCTTGATCAGCAAGGTATTATCCACAATTCGGACATGAAAAAATTGAACGCGAGTATGAAACTTACCCAAAAAGCCTTCAACGATAAATTATTGTTGACTGCAAGTTTGATGGCTTCGCAACAGGAAGATACCCGGATGCCAATTTCTGAAGCCAGTGGCTCAGGTTACGAAGGCGACTTAATCATTACTGCCCTTAAATCGAATCCAACATTTCCGATTTACAATGCAGATGGTACTTATTTTCAGTACACAACTGCTCAGCGTAACCCGGTTGCTATGATGAACCTTGTTGATGACAGGACAAACACACTGCGTGTAGTTGCCAATATATCGGCTGAATACGAAATCATCAAGGGATTGAAATATAAATTGAACATTGGTTTGGATAAAGCAAATGCCGAACGTCGTGTGAATCAGGATAACCAGTTAACTTATTTGGCAAATCATGGACAAGCCAATATAAACGGTCTTACTGCTACTAACAAACTGATTGAAAACTACGTTACTTATGCCACTAAATTCGGGACTGATCATTCTTTCAACTTCCTGTTAGGCCATTCTTATCAAAATTTCAGCGGAAATACAAACAACCTTTACGTCTATGGTTTTACCGTTCAGGGAATCAAATACACTGATAATCTCGGGTATGGGAATTTCTCGTCATCTGTATCATCATCTTCGGCTTATGAACGTGAATTACAATCATTCTTCGGGCGTGTAAATTACGCTTTAAGAGACAGATACCTGATGACATTTACAGTGAGGCGCGATGGTTCTTCCAAATTTGGGACCAACAATAAATATGGTAATTTCCCTTCTGCCGCACTCGCGTGGCGTATGATGGAAGAAGATTTCATGAAAAATGTCAACCTGTTTAGTAACCTGAAAGTTCGTTTAGGCTGGGGTTTAACCGGAAACCAGGAAATCCCGGATAAAATATCGTTGATGTCAGTTGGAACCGCAACCAACGCGAATATGCTCAGCAACGGAAATCTGATCCCTGGTATTACTTTCAACCGGACACCCAACCCTGACATCAAATGGGAAACTACCAATCAGATTAACTTTGGGATTGATTTTGGCTTCCTGAAAGATCGCTTGTCAGGAACTATCGATCTGTTTAACAAAAAGACAACCGATGTTTTACTCGAAATAGCATCAAAAGATCCGGCACCAACTTCAACACAGTGGCAAAATGTTCCCGGGTTAGAGATAAAGAATAATGGGATCGAAATTGGGTTGACAGGTGTGATGATCGAAAAACCTGGACTAAAATGGGATGCAACATTTAATGTAGCCCGTATTAAAAATAAAGTATCAGGGTTAAAAACTGCTCCTATCCTCACTGGCGCTGCTTCAGGGCAGGGTTTGTCGGGGACATTCACTCAGGAGATAGCGAATGATCAACCTATTGGTTCTTTCTACGGAATGGTGTTCGAAGGATTTGATTCAAGTGGTCTTGGCATATACAAAAAAGATGCAAATGGCACAATTGTAAAAGAGTTTTTAGGCTCTGCCTTGCCTGATTTTACTTATAGCTTAAGTTCATCATTGACGTTTAAAGGTTTCGATGCCAGTATGTTTTGGTATGGTACTCAAGGGAATAAAGTATATAACAACACCGCGAATGCTTTGTTTCTGAGAGGCCCGCTTGAAAATTCGGGAAACGTACGAGCTGATATTGCCACTAATTCTGAAAGCCCATCCAATTCAAATGCTTTCTCTTCCAGATTTATTGAAGATGGTTCTTTTCTCCGGTTGGCAAACATAACGATAGGCTATACATTCAACACCAAATCAATCAAGTGGTTGAGTAAACTAAGAGTATATGCCACCGGCAATAATTTACTCCTGATCACTAATTACAAAGGTTTTGACCCTGAAGTTAATATTAATGCTTCAAACAATAATGTTCCATCTTTGGGTGTTGACTATTCTACGTTCCCAAAATCACGGACATTTACCTTTGGTGTTAACCTTCAATTTTAAATCTTAAATTCAGCATAAAATGAAACGAAATAAATTCATTAAATACTGCACTTCAATTGCACTTGTCGGGTTAATGGCATGCACCAACCTCGACGAAAAAGTTCTTGACGAACAACTTGGTACAAATCTGGTAAACGATCCAAGCAACGCGACTGCATTGATTAATGCACCTTATGCCAGTTTAAGGCGCACGATCGAATGGTACGATTACTGGGCGCTGCAACAAGTATCAACTGACGAAACAATTGTCCCCACACGTGGCTCCGACTGGTATGATAATGGCGAATGGATACAACTTCATCGTCAAACCTGGACGGCCGACCATGTTCGTATGAAAAATGTTTGGGATGCATTAAGTCAAGGCATATCGCGTTCGAATGTTGCCATGAACTATATCGGGAAATTCGCTCAGACGACAACAACGACCCAATACATTAACGAAGCCAAATTTTTGAGGGCTTATTACATGTATCTGATGTGCGATTTATTCGGTCAGGTACCTTATCGCGAATTTGATGCCGTAGATTTTTCGGCTTCACCTACTCTTCTTAGCCGACAACAGGCTGCCGATAAGATTATTGCTGATATCAATGAAGCATTGCCTAACTTGAAAACAAAAGCAGAAGTTGGCTCTGATCGTATTACAAAGGGAGCTGCCCAGGCTTTGCTGGCCAAAGTGTATTTAAATTATGAAGTATGGACAGGAACAAAAAAATATGCAGAAACCATTACGGCATGTAACAGTCTTATCAACGATGCCAGCTATGCGGTGGCAACTGATTATTGGACCATGTTCCAGAAAGATGTTGCCGAACATCCTGAATTTATTTTGCGTGTCCCTATGGATGACAATGTAGATATGGGCAGCGGTAGCGTTTGGGTAAACTTTACCCTGCATTATAATCAGGTTGTCGGCGCCTTAACCAGTTTCTGGAATGGTCCATGTACTACTTCTACATTCTTTGATACCTGGGATAAAGTAAACGATGTCCGTTATTACGACCCCCGGATCAAAAGTACATGTGGTTTCAATCAGGGATTTCTGACGGGCCAGCAGTATGGTGTTGATGGCACCGCTCTGACAATACGTAGTGGTGCACCTCTGATTTTCGTGCCTGAAGTTAACATCGAAAGTGCTCCTGAAAATGCAGGTATTCGAATTATTAAGTTTGCTCCAAATCCAAATACGACTCACCAGTTCTCTTCGCCTAACGATGTGCCAATCATGCGTATTTCTGATATTTACCTGATTCGCGCTGAAGCTAAATTGAGAAATGGAGATGCTGCCGGTGCACTGGTCGACGTTAACTACCTCAGAAGCAAACGTAGCGCTGTGGGAAAAACGTTGCCTGCCCTTACTGCGGTGACCCTGGACGACCTATTGAAAGAACGTGGCTTCGAATTGTATTGGGAAGGACTGCGCCGCCAGGATTTGATCCGTTTTGGCAAATACGGTGACGCATGGCAAGGTAAAGCCGCAACCGATATGAATAAGACGAAGCTTTATCCGATCCCAACTTCGGCTTTGGGAGCTAACCCGGATTTAAAACAAAATACAGGTTATTAATATCGATTTATCAAATAAGAAGTTAAAAAAGACTATCCGATTTTGGGTAGCCTTTTTTTGTCCTGACTAAAGAGTGTACAACAAGGTTTAAATCAACGAGTATTTGCATTCCATGAAGGTTTATTGTAGTCCAGAATAAGATTTTGAGCGTCCAGTTAGTCGGGAAGGCCGTCCAGTTAAAATTCTGGCCGTCCTGTTAAGTTTTCTGACATCCAGTTGAACAGGTTGAAGAACGTTTACACTTCCCTTGTCAAACAATCGGTCAGTCGTTATCCGAATCTGAAACTATAAAACAAATGCCAATTCCGGCGAATCGGAATTGGCATTTTAAGTGAATATAATTCCTTTTTATTCCACCATGATCTCGTCAACAAACAACCAGGTGTCTTTGCCTTCACCAACATGTCCTTTTGGGAATATGCCAATGTTGTAGGCGATCACTTTTACAAAATTGGCGGATGTTGGATTGAACGTAGCTGAAAATTCTTTCAATTGTTTATCAGCTGAAAAAGGATCAACATCGTTCGCCACTTCGGCAACTTTCTGAAATGTGATGCCATCGGCTGAAACATAGAATTCAACTTTTTTTGGAAAAAAGATCCACGCCCCGGCATTTTGAAATGTTCCTGCTGAAATACTGTGAATTTCGGCAGCCTGTTGCAAGTCAATCACAACTTCCATATTGGTTGCTGCCCATGCCTGCCATTCGCCATCGGCATGGTTTTTACTTCCGCGTACCCCGTTAACCAACGTATATTCGCCCGAGCCTTTATAGCTTTCGCTGTAAGGAATAATATATTTTACGGGTTTAGCCGTTGCTTTGTTGATGCTAAATGATTGACTTAATGATTTTTCGGCAGGCGCACCATTTAGAATGGTCACTGCTTTCAATGTCGATGTTTTATCCAGCAATACCGGTTCGGAATAAATTGGCGACTGCGCATTGGGCTCGCTGCCATCGATGGTGTAATGTATTTCGAGACCCGAAAGCTCGCTGCTCAGGCTCACTGACAGTTGCTTTTTCTCAGGATTGGATTGCGATTTAGCGGATACCTTATAGGCACTCTTTGAATAGTTAATTCCCATCTGATCGTATCGTTTCATCATCGACTGAATACGGCGGGAGAAATCTTCCCAGTTACGGACTTCCTTCTGACTCCAAAGGGCTTCAGCAAGTGCTGCTATACGTGGAAAAGTCATGTATTCGACCTGCTTGAAATTAGGAATATACTCGGTCCATAAGTTAGCCTGGCCGCCAAGAATATGTTTTGCTGCTTCTGCATCCAGTTCTTTTGGGATAGGATTAAAGTCGTAGACTTTGTTCAGCGGATTATATCCTCCGATTGCCAAAGGCTCCTGATCCATCGGTCCCTGGTAATGGTCGAAATAGCAGGGTGAACCTGGTGTCATTACCACGTCGTGTCCTTGTTTGGCAGCGTCAATGCCTCCCTGTGTTCCGCGCCAGCTCATCACCGTCGCTTTTGGTGGTAAACCACCTTCCAGGATCTCGTCCCAACCGAGCAATACCCTGTCTTTCGAATTGATGAACTTTTCAATTCGTTTGATGAAATAGCTTTGAAGTTCGCCCGTATTTTTAAGTCCTTCTGTTTTAATCCTTTTTTGGCATTTCGGACATTTTTCCCACTCTGTCTTGGTTGCTTCGTCACCCCCTACGTGGATGTATTTAGATGGAAACAAGTCGATTACTTCGCTTAGCACATCTTCAACGAATTGAAATGTTGAATCATTACCCGCACAATAAATATCTGTGATTGGCCATACACCGCCGGGCACAACGGTAAAAGGACCTCCTGTGCACGAATATTGGGGATAGGCTGCCAAAGCGGATGTGACGTGTGCGGGCATTTCAATTTCCGGAATGATGGTGATATATTTGCTTTGTGCATAAGCTACCATCTCCTTGATATCTGCCTGCGTATAAAATCCACCATAGGTTGCTTTTTCTCCTGCTTCCTGTTTGGGACGCGAACTCCATGGTTTATCTTCGCGGTCAACACGCCATGCACCTACTTCAGTTAGTTTAGGGTACTTTTTAATTTCAATACGCCAGCCATTATCATCAACAAGATGAAGATGAAAGGTATTGATTTTATGCAACGAAAGGTTATCAATCATCCGGAGAACCTCCACTTTTGTAAAAAAGTGGCGCGAAACATCGAGCATAAAACCACGCCATTTGAAGGATGGATTGTCCGAAATACTGATAACCGGAACCAACCATTCAATTTTATCCTGTTTCTGACTACTTTCGATTTCTGCAGGAAGTAATTGACGCAGTGTTTGGAGGGCATAGAAGAAACCTGCAGGTTTGGCCGCTTTTATTTCGATGCTACTCTTTTTAACTTCAAGTGAATAGGCTTCATCTGGTAATTGTGAATCGGTTTTGAAATAAACCTGATTTGAACCTTCGGGACCACCAATAGTAATCTCCGGTTTCCATCCGGCTACTTTTCCGAACATTGCCGCTAATTGGCTGGCAATGACTTCCTGTTCAGCATTCTCAACAATCAGCGCAGTGCCCTGGTTAAATTTAAAGGATGATTCACCCAAAGTCATTTTCTGAACCTGGGGAATGATGGCAATTTCACTTGCGGTGAAGGTTTTGTTTGGCTTGCAACTCCAGATGAAGGTGCAGCACAGTAAAATCATGATTCCGGGAAGCGTTCGTTTCATTGCTATTTTATTTTGAGTTAGAAGGGACCAAGATAAACAATTTCTATTTTGACTGGCGATTTTTTGTAAGAACTTTGTAAATGTTATTAAAATAGTTTAGAAAGTATGGGTTTCCTTTGATCTATTCCGGTTCTATGTACTATTTTTACAGGCAGAAAATAATTTAATTCAATAAACAATTTTTTCGATGAGATCACTAAAACTTCTTTTCCTTTTTCTGATACTTGGAGCGCTCAAAGTATCTGCACAGCACGAAGGTCAGACTTATGTTCCTGATCCAAATCCGCTTATCCAGCATCGGATTGATGAATGGCAGGATATCAAATTCGGATTACTCATGCATTGGGGTCCTTACAGCCAATGGGGCATTGTGGAATCGTGGTCGATTTGTCCCGAAGACGAAGGATGGTGTGTGCCCGATACGGTGAAAGATTATTTTGCTTATAAGAAACAGTATGAAAACCTCGGAAAAACATTCAATCCGGTCAAATTTGACCCGGAGAAATGGGCTAAAGCAGCAAAGAATGCCGGTATGAAATATGTTGTTTTTACTACGAAACATCATGACGGATTTTGCATGTTCGACAGCAAATACACTGACTATAAGATTACAGGAAAAGATTGCCCGTTTCATACCAATCCCAAGGCCGATGTTACAAAGGAGATTTTCAATGCCTTCCGGAACCAGGGTTTGTGGATTGGAGCTTATTTCTCGAAACCCGACTGGCACAGTACCGATTATTGGTGGCCGCAGTTTCCTCCTCTCGACCGGAATGTAAATTACGATCCTTCAAAGTACCCTGAACGATGGAATAATTTTGTGAATTTCACCCACAACCAGGTGATGGAACTTTGTACGAACTACGGAAAAATCGATCTGATGTGGTTTGATGGAGGTTGGGTCCAGAAACATGATACTTCTGTTGTCGTACCGGAATTGCCTGGTTTAAAAGTGAAAAAATTATTCAATCAGGATATAAAAATGGATGAGTTGGTGACTAAGATCCGTTCGAAACAACCCGATGCCATTGTCGTTGACCGCGCTGTTGAGGGCAAAAATCAAAATTACCTGACGCCCGAGAATATGGTTCCCGGCAAATTATTGCCTTACCCCTGGGAATCATGCATTATCATGGGCGGCGGCTGGTCATTTTCATATAATGCAAAGATGAAACCTTCGCGCGACATGATTCATATGCTGGCCGATATTGTTGCCAAAGGCGGTAACCTGTTGCTGAATATTGGTCCGGGTCCCGATGGTACCTGGTACGATGAGGCGTATGCCCGTCTCGATGAAATGGGTGCATGGCTGAAGATAAATGGTGAAGCAATTTACAATACCCGACCTATTTCTCCCTATGTGGATGGCAAATTGCGTTTCACGAAAGGAAAGGATGGCGCTGCATATATTATTTATCTGCTTGCCGAAAATGAACAACTTCCTGCTGAAATTCAGGTAAACGATCTTGTTCCTGAAAAAGGTGCTAAGATCACAATGACTGGCAAAAAAGGAGGTTCATTCAAATGGAAAACTGATGGTTCAGGTTTTAAACTTTCCGTTTTCGAAAGTCAGACAAAATCTTTACCATCGAAATATGCGGTCGTATTTAAAGTGAGCAAGGTGGCAAAATAGGAATTAAGTATCCTTTTAATAAAAGCATCAAATTTAAACCAGTTGTTTGCAGATTGATCCAAATCGTCTGCGGGCAACTGGTTTTTAATTACATGTTTTATAACTGGTTTTATTTTCCAATTAAATTCATTTTATTTGTATGTCTGAACATATGTACAAATGGAATTAATCATTGATCATAGTAGTCCTGTACCTCTTCATTATCAGGTTGAAGAGTTATTGCGAAAATTAATTGAACTTCCGGAATTTAAAAACGGAGGATTTTTACCTAAAGAAGTGGATCTCGCAAAGCGGCTTGGGATTTCCCGAAATACAATCCGGCAGGCAACAAATAAGCTTGAGTACGAAGGTCTTCTGGTCAGGAAAAAGGGGGTGGGAACGAAGGTTTCTCAAAATACAGTTACAACCAGCCTCGATAGCTGGCACAGTTTTACGCAGGAGATGTCGGAGAAGGGAGTTGTTTTCATCAATTTCGTGATTGAAACCAACCGGGTAAAAGCGGATGCCAAAATTGCCGCTTTTATGCAAATTCCTGAGGAAACAGAAGTGCTTTGCCTGGTTCGGTTACGCGGATTCGAAGATGGACCTTTTGTCTATTTTGAAAGTTATTTCCATCCGCGAATTGGATTGACCGGGAAAGAAGATTTCACGCGACCACTTTATGATATTATTGAGCACGATTACCATGTTGTACCTTCGATATCCTCTGAAAGAATTCGCGCAAAAAGTGCTTCTGCAATAACTGCCAAGAGATTGAGAATCAAAAGGGGAGATCCGGTGCTGGTTCGCGAACGGTTTGTTTCTGATCCGGGCAACCGGCCTATCGAATACAATATTGGTTTTTATATTGCCGAAAAATTTACCTATACGATTGATATTAAACGTTAAAAGAAAACTACATGTCATGAAGCTTAAACTTATTTTCCTTCTTTTGGGAGCCATAGGTTTTGTCTATCCCACCTTTTCTCAAGACAAAAACAGTCCGGTTGATTATGTGAATGTTTTTACAGGAACTTCCAATTCCCGTTGGATGTTAGGTCCTTATGCGGGTGTTCCCTATGGAATGGTGCAGTTGGGGCCCGATAACCAGGAGTCTGGCTGGATGGCGGGCTACGATTATTCGATCATGAATGTTACCGGGTTTAGTCATATTCATGCCTGGACAATGGCCGGATTGATGGTAATGCCGGCAACACAGGATTTTACAAAAGAGAACGGTGCAAGTTCAAAAGCCTACCGTGGTGCGGGGGCAGGTTTTCA
>Ga0302296_1000925_pt1 | contig 22681 bp, 4 predicted proteins | sample III_Fen_N3_1_FD_194546 | JGI IMG/M metagenome (GOLD analysis project Ga0302296, IMG submission 194546) | Peat permafrost microbial communities from Stordalen Mire near Abisko, Sweden - III_Fen_N3_1 | ecosystem: Environmental > Terrestrial > Soil > Wetlands > Permafrost | place: Sweden: Abisko...
AGACATTGCAACATGAAAGTTTCCATTGTTTGAAGTTGGATATACTTCGACATAACTTTTAAAAGATAGTTCTTTAGTTACAGAAGCCATTTTACAACCATAAATATCGGTTGTGATAACTTTGTACGAACCATTTACTGCCGAACTTGGCAGAGTAAGGAATTGTCTGTTGTTTTTAATTCCGTCTGCAACTGCACTACCATCTGCTTTTGTCCATTCGTAAGCCACATATAAATCAGAACTATTATCGACCACTAAAACATCAACAACATCTTTTTCTGCTTTCTCTACAATATTTGGAACTTGCGTTGGATAAACTTCAATGTATTTTACTGACGATTCGTTTTCACAAGTTGTTGTTGCATTTGTTACATGAAGGGTATAATTACCATTTTGAGCTAACGGAACAACAAATTGCGTTTGACTTTCACCAGACAAATCATCATTATTTAATTTCCATTGATAAACTAGATTGGTATTTGGATTTACACAAGTTAATTGATCGTGTGGACAGGTTTTTGATTTATCACTACCACTCGAAACTATTGTAATTTCTGGTTTAACATCTACACTATCGGGATGAAAAACGATTTCGGTTAATGGAAGTACGTTTCCTGCAACATCAACAAAAGAACTATCTAAAAATCCTATATAATAAAGGTTAGTACCATCATAACAATTCAAATTAGATGATGATTTAATAGTAATTGTTTTGTTTGAATTTGAAAAAGTCGCTGTGAAAGGAACTGCAACTCCTTGTTTGCCTCCCAAATGGAGAGAAACAGCTTGTTGTAATGAACCTGTTAATAATTGTAGTTTTTCTGAAAAGTTAAATTTTAATGTGTCTGTTACCTTTAGTTTTCCATAGTAACGCTCCTTTATTCCAACAGTACTATTTGATAGGGCAGGAGTTATATTATCTACAGTAAGAATTGTTTGAGTTGAACCAACATTTGTTACTAATTCATTAGTCATGTTTTTTGCAATGCTAACAACTGGTTGTAATGTACCATCACCATCGGCAACTGACCAAAATAATGTGAATGTTGTATTATCAACTCTAATCATGTTTTGTGGTGACATTCCTGATGCATCGCCAGAAGCATTTACTAATGCAATTTTAGGTGTCGTTGCTAAACTTATTGCCTCATTAAATACTACAGTAATAGTTACTGAATCATTAATTTTAACAGCATCGGGAGCTTTCCCGTTTTTTAAATAACTCACAATATATGTCGGACTGGCTGCAAAAAGCGAAGTCAAAATTGACATGACGGAAATAAGTGAAATAATCTTCTTTTTCATAACTACGGTTTTTATTATTTATAGCATTCCCAGCTTCATAATCCCCCGAAGAATTCCTTCGGGGGAAATGAACTAGTTTACTTAATTATTGAACTATTACTCTATGACTTGAAATTGAATGTTGACCTTGGATATTGAAGATATAAACTCCCTTAGCGAAACTGCTTACATCAATAATTGCTTTCTTATTGTAAACATCTCTCGATATTGTTTTACCATTCATATCTACAACCGAGATGGTTACATCTTCTGTAGTTGGTAGATCAATATTTACGATATCAGTTGTTGGATTTGGATATACATTTACAATTGCATCCTCTGTAATCGTAATTCCAACAGTTTTTGGTTTAATGGTTAAAGTACCATCTACTGTTTTAACATAATAGTTTGCAGCTGTTCCTGTAATAGAGAATTCAATTGGGTATGTGCCAGCAGTTGCATCTAATCCTGTTTTACAAGTAGCAACCGATTTCTTAATCATAACTGATTCATCATCGCCATTAATAAATCCTTTATAAATTAATCGGAAATCAGGGTGAGCTTCAAATTCATATTTAAATGTATCTACAGCAGTAACAACAAGCTCTCGTTTATTGATTTTTAATTTACCGTCAACTAAACTGATCGAGTAGTTATTGTCCATTCCACCAGATAAACTTATGGTATATAAGCCAGCATTGGTTTTGTTGCATGTAGCTATTGGTTGTTGATCAATAACGCTTGCATTATCTCCATTTACAAATCCAGAGTATGCAATTTGGAATGTTGGTTTAGTATTACCATAAATCATTGAAGTATCAATTGCTGTAGCAGTTAAATCACGTTGAATAATATATAACGTATCAGCAATGTAATTGAAATAGTAATTATTATCAGAACCACCATTTGGAGTTATCAAATATTTGCTTACTGAAGATGTTAAAGATGCAGTAGTCGAAGCCGTAGGAAGAACATCAATTACACTTGCTGTTTCATTACCAACAAAACCACTTGCAGTTACAGTAAATGTTGGATTAGCATCGCCATAAATACGTGTAGCTGAATTTGCTGTAATATAGATTGTAGCTTTTGTAATCGTTAAACTATCTGGTATAAATGATATTTGATAGTTATTTGATGTTGCACCACTACTAGTTATAGCATATTTACCTGCATTTTCACCTGATGTTCTGTTTATTGAAACAGCTGTTAAAAGGCTTGTTTCATCATCGCCATTAACATATCCATTTATTACATAAGTAAGAGTTGGATCGGTTGTTCCATAAACTTTTGTTTGAGCTTTTGATGTTATAGTTAATGCAGCTTTTGTGATTGCAAAACTATCTGCAACATAAGTCAACGAGTAGTTTGAACCTGCACTAAGTGAACCTTGATTGATTTTATATTTACCTACGTTTTCACCTATAGTACGAGCTAATGTACCAGTAAATGTATCGCTACCTATTAGAGCAGGACTTACTGTGTAAGTAAATATAGGCTCAGTAGCACCATATACTTTGGTTTGAGCTGCATCTGCTGTTACTGTTATAGCTTTTGTCGTGATAGCAAAACTATCTGTAACATATGTTAACGAATAGTTTGAACCAGCATCGAGAGTTCCTTGTTTGATAATGTATTTACCAATGTTCTCTCCAGCAATTCTTATTAAATTACCAGTGAATACATCTGAACCTACAAGTGCTGGACTTACGATATAAGTAAATGTTGGATCGGTAGTTCCATAAACTTTAGTTTGACTTGCATCAACAGTTACTGTGATTGCTTTTGTAGTTATTGCAAAACTATCAGCAACGTAAGTAATTGTGTAATTAGAACCAGCAACAAGTGTTCCTTGGTTAATAATGTATTTACCGATGTTTTCACCTGTTGCACGATTTAATGTTCCTGTGAATGTATCACTACCAATTAATGCAGGACTTACACTATATGTTAATACTTGGTCAGAAGTTCCATATACTTTTGTTTGACTTGCATCAGCTGTTACTGTTATTGGTTTGGCAGTAATGTCAAAGTTTTTGCTTACATAAGTAATAGTGTAATTAGAACCTGCATCAAGTGTACCTTGGTTTATTGCATATGATCCAATATTCTCACCAGCAAGTCTAGTTAAAGAACCTGTAAATACATCAGTTCCAACAAGAGCAGGACTTACTGTATAGGTAAATACTTGGTCAGAAGTTCCATATACTTTAGTTTGATTTGCATCAGCAGTTACCGTAATTGCTTTTGAAGTAATTGCAAAACTGTCAGTCACAAATGTTACATTATAATTAGAACCAGCATCAAGTGTACCTTGGTTGATATTATATTTTCCAATATTTTCACCAGGAACTCTTACTAATGAACCAGTGAATGTATCTGTTCCAACTAGTGCAGGATTAACAGTATACGAAAATGTTTGGTCTGTTGCTCCATAAACTTTCGATTGTAAAGCATCAATTGTAATTGTTATAGCTTTTTTCGATATTACAAAGCTATCAGCAACATAAGTTATCGTGTAGTTTGAACCTGCATCTAACGAACCTTGATTAATACTATATTTTCCAATATTTTCACCAGCAACTCTCATTAGAGAACCAGTAAATGTATCACTACCAACTAGGGCAGGGCTTACAGTATAAGTCAGAATTGGGTCAGTTGTACCATATACTTTAGTTTGACTAGCATCGGAAGCTACAGTAATTGGTTTAACAGTAATGTCGAAGTTTTTGCTAACGTACGTAATTGTATAATTAGTACCAGCATCTAATGAAGCTTGGTTGATAGCATATGAACCAATATTCTCACCAGCTATTCTAGCTAAAGTACCAGTAAATACATCGCTACCAACTAAAGCAGGACTAACAGTATATGTAAATGTTGGGTCAGTCGCTCCATAAACTTTAGTTTGACTAGCGTTGGCAGTAACAGTAATTGCTTTTGCAGTAATGTCGAAGTTTTTACTAACGTAAGTAATTGAATAGTTTGTACCAGCATCAAGTGTACCTTTATTTATAGCATATGAACCAATATTTTCACCAACTACTCTAGTTAAAGAACCAGTAATTGCATCAGTACCGATTAAAGCAGGACTAACTGTATAAGTAAATGTTGGGTCTGTAGTTCCGTATACTTTTGATTGACTTGCATCAGCAGTAACCGTAATTGGTTTAGCTGTGATGTCAAAGTTCTTGCTTATATATGTTATTGTATAGTTAGTACCAGCATCAAGTGTTCCTTGGTTGATAGCATATGAACCAATATTTTCACCAACGACTCTCATTAAAGAACCAGTAAATACATCAGTTCCAACTAAAGCAGGACTAACCGTATAAGTATATGTTGGATCAGTAACACCGTAAACTTTAGTTTGACTAGCATCTGCAGTAACCGTAATTGCTTTTGCTGTAACTGTAAAGTTTTTGCCAACATAAGTGATTGAATAGTTCGCACCAGCATCTAGTGTTCCTTGATTAATTGCATATGAACCGATATTTTCGCCAGCTATTCTAGCTAATGAACCAGTAAATACATCGCTACCAACTAAAGCAGGACTAGCAGAATAAGTAAATGTTGGATCTGTAGTTCCATAAACTTTAGTTTGACTAGCATCAGCAGTAACCGTAATTGCTTTTGCTGTAACTGTAAAGTTTTTGCCAACATAAAAAATCGTATAATTAGCACCAGCATCAAGTGTACCTTTGTTGATTGCATATGAACCAATATTTTCACCAGCTATTCTAGTTAAATTACCAGTAAATACATCTGTACCAACTAAAGCAGGACTTACTGTATATGTAAATATTGGGTCAGTAGCTCCATATGCTTTAGTTTGGCTAGCATCAGCAGTAACAGTAATTGCTTTAGCCGTAATGTCGAAGTTTTTACTAACGTAAGTAATTGAATAGTTTGTGCCAGCATCAAGTGTTCCTTGGTTTATAGCATATGAACCAATATTTTCACCAGCTATTCTAGCTAAAGAACCAGTAAATACATCGCTACCAATTAAAGCAGGACTAACCGAATAAGTCAATGTTGGATCTGTAATTCCGTATACTTTTGATTGACTTGCATCAGCAGTAACCGTAATTGGTTTAGCTGTGATGTCAAAGTTCTTACTTCCATATGTTATTGTATAGTTTGTACCAGCATCAAGTGTACCTTTATTAATAGCATATGAACCAATATTTTCACCAACTACTCTTGTTAAAGAACCCGTAAATGCATCTGTTCCAACTAAAGCAGGACTAGTAGAATATGTAAATGTTGGATCAGTAGCACCATAAACTTTAGTTTGACCAGCATCAGCAGTAACCGTAATTGCTTTTGCCGTAACTGTAAAGTTTTTGCCAATATAAGCAATTGAATAGTTCGCACCAGCATCTAGAGTTCCTTGGTTGATAGCATAAGAACCAATATTTTCGCCAGCTATTCTAGCTAATGAACCAGTAAATGCATCTGTTCCAATTAAAGCAGGACTAGTCGAATAAGTAAATGTTGGATCTGAAACTCCGTAAACTTTAGTTTGACTTGCATCGGCAGTAACCGTAATTGGTTTAGCTGTTACAGTAAAGTTTTTGCTAACATAAGAAATCGTATAATTAGCACCAGCATCAAGTGTTCCTTTATTAATCGCATATGAACCAATATTTTCACCAGCCACTCTTGTTAAAGAACCAGTAAATGTATCTGTTCCGACTAAAGCAGGACTAACTGTATAAGTAAATGTTGGGTCAACAGTTCCATATACTTTAGTTTGAATAGCATCAGCAGTAACTGTAATTGCTTTTGCAGTAATATCGAAGTTTTTACTAATATATGTAATTGAATAGTTTGTGCCAGCATCAAGTGTACCTTGGTTAATAGCATATGAACCTGCATTTTCACCAGCAATTCTAGTTAAAGTACCAGTAAATGCATCAGTACCGACTAAAGTAGGACTAACTGTATAAGTAAATGTAGGGTCTGTAGTTCCGTATACTTTTGATTGACTTGCATCAGCAGTAACCGTAATTGGTTTAGCTGTGATGTCAAAGTTCTTGCTTATATATGTTATTGTATAGTTAGTACCAGCATCAAGTGTTCCTTGGTTGATAGCATATGAACCAATATTTTCACCAACGACTCTCGTTAAAGAACCAGTAAATACATCAGTTCCAACTAAAGCAGGACTAACCGTATAAGTATATGTTGGATCAGTTGTTCCATATACTTTTGATTGACTTACATCAGCAGTAACGGTTATTGGTTTTGCATTTATGGTTAATGTTTGACTAACCGAATCAGCTGCATAGTATAATCCATTTCCTAATTGATGAGCAGAAATTGATACAGTTCCTGTTTTAAGAATTGAGATAGTTGCACCATTAGTTCCTGAACAAGTTGCAATTGAAGGGTTAGAACTTGTAAATGTTACATTATTACCCGAAGATCCACCTGTTGCAGAAATGGTGTAATCAGCATCACCGTATGTTTTAACTGGTAATGCATTGAACGTAATAACTTGAGGATCTTTTGGAATAAAGGTAAATCCTGTTTTAATAGCTGAAGAATCTAATGTTGAAACTTCAATATCACCAGTTGTACCATTGTCAACAACAGCTGTTATAGTATTTGCATCAACAACATGGAATGATTTTGCAGCAGTACCTCCAAATGTAACACCAGTAGCACAGTCTAAATCAGTTCCAGTAATTGTAACTGTTTCGTCTTGACGTGCAGCTACTGGATTGAATGAAGTAATCTTAGCTTGTGGTTTAACTTGAGCTGCAAGTTTAGCTGATTCTATTGAATATTGAGAACCAACAATTTTATTGCCAATAGAAAAACAGTAACCATCACCTTCAAACGATGAACCATATGTCGCTGTCATGTAATAGTTATTGATTGTTTGGTCAACCATTGGATTTCCAATTTTTACAAATAAATTGACATCATTGCCCCAAACGGCAATAAGATATTTAGTTCCGCTGTTAAGAACAATATTGGAAATATTCGGTAAATCAGCTTCTATAATGCCATTTTCAATTTTTGCACTTATAATATCTTGTGCTAAAGGAGTGACATTATTTCCAGTAATATCGCTAGTGGCTATTGTTACCTTAAATGAGTGAATTGCACCTACAGTTCCAGTTTCTGCAACATTCGTTTTAATTGTATTTACAGAAAAATTGCCTGCAGATTCTTTTCTAAAGGTTATCCTTAACCCTGCATTTAGAGTAGATGGTAATGCTTCTTTTAGTGTTGATGAGATAGATGATGCTCCTTGTGCAAAATAATTAGTTCCACCAGCTGTTCCAATACTCATATTACAACTCACAGAATCATTATTTGAGAAATAAGGATATGAGTAATTATTAGCATTTGTTCCAACATTTATTCCATTTACAATCCATTGATAAGTAGGTGTAGTTCCACCATTTATTGGAGTAGCAGTATAGGTAATTGTTGTTCCTGAACACACAGGAGAACTTTGACTTGATGAGACTGTAATACCAAAGTATGTAAATCCATTTATCGAAGTATTAGCATAAGGTGTTGTTAAAGCAATAGCTCCACTTGTTCCATTTCCAACTACTGCATAAATTGTATCTGAAGTATTTGAAACAGTAAACGATTTTGCAGCTGTACCACCAAATGTTACTGAATTTACAGCACCGAGGTTCGTACCAACTATTTTTACAATTTGGTTTGTTCCAGCAGTTGTAGGTGTAAAGCTTACTATGCTAGGATTTCCATAAATGTTAAATTTAGGACTTGAAGCAATAGTTAAAGTATAATTACCTCCAGCACTTAATGTCCCAATAGTGTAAGAATAATTTCCGATTGTTTCACCAGCAGTTCTTGATAATGAACCAGTGAATGTATCTGAATTTAATAGACTTGGGATTGCTGTATATGTAATTACTGGGTCGCTATTTCCTGAAACTTTGTATTGACCAGCATTTGGAGTTATAGTTATTGCTAATGGCGTAATATTATAATTATTACCAACATATGTAATTACGTAGTTTGAACCTGCATCAATAGTTCCTTTATTTATTGCATATGCTCCAACATTTTCTCCAATAGCTCTAGTAAATGTTCCAGTTATTGCATCTGTTCCAATAAGTGATGGATTTACAGTATATGTAAATGTTGCATCTGTAGCACCATAAACTTTAGTTTGACCAGCATCAACAGTAACTGTTATTGGTTTAGTTGTGATGCTGTAATTGTTAGAAATAAAAGTTGTGTTATAATTTGTTCCTGCATCAAGTGAACCTAGATTGATTGCATATGAACCAATGTTTTCACCTGCAACACGAGATAAAGAACCTGTAAATGTATCACTACCAATTAAAGCAGGACTTACGGCATAAGTAAATACAGCATCGCTTGTTCCATATACTTTTGATTGACTGGCACTCGCAGTTACAGTTACTGGTTTTGCAGTAATGTCGAAATTTTTGCTAACAAATGTAATATTGTAATTTGCATTTGACAATGTACCTTTATTTATAGCATATGAGCCAACATTTTCACCAACTACTCTCGATAATGAACCAGTAAAGGAATCGCTACCGATTAGACTTGGACTTACTGTATAAGTAAATGAAGGATCTGCATTTCCATAAACTTTTGTTTGAGAAGCATCTGCTGTAACAGTTATTGGTTTTGTTGTAATTTCAAAAGTGCTACTTACAAAAGTAATTGAGTAGTTATAACTTACATCAAGTGAACCTTGATTTATGTTGTATGTTCCAACATTTTCACCAGCTATTCTTGATAATGATCCAGTAAATGTATCACTTCCAATTAATGCAGGACTAAATGTATATGTAAATGTTGGGTCAGATGCTCCATATATTTTAGAAATACTAGCATCGGCTGTAACGGTTATTGGTTTTGCATTAATGGTAAGTGTTTGACTAACCGAATCAGCTGCATAGTATAATCCGTTTCCTAATTGATGTGCTGAAATTGAAACTGTACCAGTTTTAATAATAGTAATTGTTGCTCCATTAGTACCTGAACAGGTTGCAATTAAAGGATTAGAACTTGTAAAAGTCACATTGTTACCCGATGCTCCACCTGTTGCAGAGACTGTGAAATCTGCATCACCGTATGTTTTAGTTGATAGAGCATTGAATGTAATTACTTGTGGGTCTTTAGGGATGAAAGTAAATCCTGATTTAACAGCTGTCGAATCTAAGGTTGAAATTTCGATATCTCCAGTTGTTCCATTGTCAACTACGGCAGTTACTGTATTTCCATCAACAATGTTGAAAGATTTTGCAGCACTACCACCAAAAGTTACACCTGTAGCACATTCCAAATTAGTTCCTGTAATGGTTACAGTTTCGTCTTGACGTGCAGCTATAGGATTGAATGATATGATTTTTGCTTGTGGCTTAATGTTAGCTACAAGTTTTGATGATTCTATTGAATATGAAGTACCGCTTGTTCCTAGTTTAACGTTAAATGCATACATATTGGTCAATGCACCATAGTAGGTAGTACCTAAAATTGTATTTCCATTTCCTTGGTCACTTAAGAACTTGCTAGCAACAACAATACTAAAATTTGTACTTGAAGCTTTATAAAGAACTAATTTGTAATTAACACCAGCTTGTAATTCATAATTTGAAATGTTTGGCAATTCAGCACTTCCAAATACAAATGTTTGAATATTTGGTGATTCATAATTTGTAAATGCAACATTTACAACATCTTCTTTTATTAATGAACCTGAACTGTTACATAAAGCAATATTTAATGTTGCAGATGCACCTTGCATATCTACATCTCTCATTTTAATTGCAATGCTATTATATTTCTTGGTTTCACCAACAGTAAAAGAAATTGTTGGACCTGTAACTAATAAAGTTTGACCAGCAGCTACATAAGACGAGTCTGGTCGACTTGTACCTGATAATACATAATTTGGATTTCCTCCAACAATTAATTTGCAATTTACTGAATCATTATTGCTCAAGTAATTGTAAGAATAGCTATTACTATTTGTTCCAACTGTACTTCCATTTACTAGCCATTGATAAGTTGGAGTAGTGCCTCCATTAATAGGAGTGGCTGTGTAAGTTATAGATGCTCCAGAACAAACTGGTGCAATTTGGTCTGAAACTATTGTAATACCAATATATGTAAATCCATTTATAGTAGTACTTGCAAAAGGAGTGGAAACTGAAATGGCACCACTTGTTCCATTCCCAACAATAGCATAAATTGTATCTTCGGTAGCTGAAATTGTATACGATTTTGCAGCAGTACCTCCAAAAGAAACCGTATTAACACTTCCTAAGTTTGTTCCAATGATTTTCACAATTTGATTTGTACCTGCTGATGTAGGTTCAAACCCAACAATACTAGGACTTCCATAGATTGTAAATTTAGGACTAGGATCTACTGATAAATTGTAGTTATTCCCAGCACTTAAAGAACCAATATTGTAGTTATAGTTTCCTTTTGATTCACCAACTGTTCTTGAAATTGAACCTGTAAAACTATCTGAATTTAATAAATTTGGGTTTGCTGTATATGTAAATACAGGATCACTATTTCCAGAAACTTTATATTGACCAGCATCAGCTGTTATTGTAATTGGTTTTGGTGAAATATTGAAATCTTTACTAACATATGAAATTGAATAGTTAGAACCTGCATCAATTGTACCTTGATTAATAGCATACGTACCAACATTTTCACCACTAGCTCTAGTCAGTGAACCTGTAAAAGCATCAGTTCCGATTAGAACAGGACTAACTGAATAGGTAAATATAGGATCAGTAGTTCCATAAACTTTAGTTTGACTTGCATCAGCGGTAACGGTAATTGTTTTTGTTGTTACATCGAAATTTTTACTTACGAAAGTAATATCATAATTTGAATTGTCTAATGAACCTTGATTAATTGCGTACGAACCTATATTTTCACCACTAACTCTCGATAGTGAACCTGATAGAGCATCAGTACCGATAAGTGATGGACTAACGGAATATGTAAAAGCAGGATCGGTAGTTCCATAAACTTTAGATTGATTTATATCTGCGGTTACTGTAACTGGTTTTGTAGTTATATCAAAGTTTTTACTTATAAATGTAATATTATAGTTAGCATTGTTTAATGAACCTTTGTTTATTGCAAACAAACCAACATTTTCACCAGCCACTCTAGCCAAAGAACCTGATAAAGCATCAGTTCCGATAAGAGCTGGACTTATGGAATAAGTAAATGAAGGATCAATTGTTCCATAAACTTTAGTTTGACTTGCATCTGCAGTAACAGTTATATCTTTTTTGTTGATTGTAAAATCACCATCGTCTAAGAATAAGTCATAATTTGAACTGGCAGCTAAGGTTCCCATACTGATACCATATATTCCAGCATTTTCACCAATACCACGTTTTAATTTTCCAGTAAACACATCACCATTTATTAATGCTTTAGAAGTAGTATATGTAAATATGCTAGGATCGACATCACCATAAGTTTTAGATAAGGCATCAGGATAAATAGATATATGTAAAGGATCAATATTTAAATTACCATCATTATATATAAAGTTATAATTTGAAGCAAGTCCTGAAGACATTGTAACATTAGTAGGAGTAATAGCATAACTTCCAACATTACTTAATTGTGTGGCTAGAGTTGTAAAACTCACCGTTGAAATAGCATCTGTTCCTATTAAATTTTTAGATTTTGTATATGAAAATGTTGGATTAACATCACCATAATTTTTAAAGTTATCGGATGCAGTTATGTCAATATTTAAAGGGTCAATTGTAAACACATCGCTAGTAAAATCAATGTGATAATTATTCCCAGCAGTAAGTGTACCCAATTTGATGTTATATGAGTTAACATCATTACCATTATCTCTACTTAATGCTCCAGTAAATACATCACCTATTTTTAAAGAAGGAGTAAATGAATACGTAAATATTGGATCAGCTTCACCATACGTTTTACTAATAAAAGGATCTGCTGTTACATAAATTGTTTTTTGAGTGATTTCATATAAATTACTTACGAAATTTATCGTATAGTTATTGCCAGCAGCAAGTGTCCCTTTGTTAATTGCATAATTACCAATGTTTTCACCCGCAACTCTAGTTAAAGCTCCTGTAAATACAAATGAACTAATGCTATCAGGACTATAAGAATAAGTTAAAGTATTATCTGCACTATTGAAACTTTTAGTTTGACCTGCATCAGCTGTAACTGTAACTGTATAAGGTGTAATTGAAAAGTTTTTACTAATAAAGTTTAGTGAATAATTTGATCCAGCATCTAATGTACCTTGATTAATAGCATAATTACCAACATTTTCACCGACAACTCTAGTTAACAATCCTGTAAAAGTATCTGATCCTTCAAGTGCAGGGCTAAAAGTATATGTTAATGTTGGATCAGAATCAGCATATATTTTAGTTTGGTTTGCATCTGCAGTAACTGCGATAACCTTCTTAGTAATTTCAAAATTATTGCTAACGTAGTTTAGTGAGTAATTTGAACCTGCATCTAAAGTTCCTTGGTTTATTGTATAAGTTCCTAATGTTTCACCTGTAATTCTAGTTAATGAACCAGTTAAAGTATCTGAACCAATTAATGCTGGACTAACAACATATGTATAAATTGGATCTAAAGCTCCATATTGTTTTGTTTGATTAATATTAGCCGTTACAGTTATCGGTTTTGGTGTAATTTCAAACAAGTTACTAATAAACGTAATATTGTAATTTGAGTTTGTTAGATTTCCTTGATTAATTGCATAAGTCCCAATGTTTTCGCCAGCTGTTCTCGATAATGTGCCTGTTAAAGCATCTGTTCCTATTAAAGAAGGACTAACTGAATATGAATAAATAGGATTACTTGCTCCATAAACTTTTGATTGACTTGCGTTGGCAGTTATTATAACTGTTTTTTTGTTAATTTTAAAATAGACTCCAATTAAATTTAGGTAATAATTATCACTTGCACTTAATGTTCCTAGAGTTACAAAATAATTACCTGCATTTTCTCCAACTTGACGACTTAAATCCCCTGTAATTAAATCGCCATTAAGTAATGATTTATTTGCTGTGTATGTTATAGTAGGGTCTATATCACCATAAGTTTTTGATAATGCATCAGCCGTAATATCAATAAAATATTTATTTATATGTAATTTACCATTATCAGAATAAACAAAATTATAATTTGAGGCATCTCCCGATGACAAAACTAGGTTACTTGGTTTTATCCAATAGTAACCAACATGTGTAAATTGTGTCGCATCACAGGTCAAATCAACACTAGCAATAGCGTCAGTACCAATTAATGGTTTATCTGTGTGATATGTATACGTTGGATTTACATCACCATATATTTTCGATTTATCGTCTGCTTGTATTAAAATGTTTAATTTCTTAATTGTAAAAGTACCACCAATAAAAGAAATGTTATAATCAGTTGAATTCGGTGCCGTTAATGTACCTTGACTTATTGTGTAAGTACCAGGTATTTCACCAGCAATTCTTGATAACGAACCTGTAAATACATCACCAGGTTTTAAAGAATCACTTAATGAATAAGTTAATAGAGGTTCACTATCTCCATATGATTTGCTTTGATTGGCATTAACTGTTATCTTAATAGCCTTTTGAATAATCTTAAATGTGTCACTAACAAAGGTTAGAATGTAATTACTATTTAACGATAGTGTTCCTTGATTAATGAAATAAATACCTAAAGTATCTCCTGCATCTCTTTGTAAAGTTCCTGTAACATTATCAGAATAGAATAATGGATGGCTTAAAGTATATTTTAATGTCGGATCTGTATCTCCATATTTTTTGTATTGTCCAGAATCAACTGTAATTGTTATAGGGCTTGCACTTATTGTAACACTATCACTTAAATATGTAATGTTATAGTTATTTCCTGCCGTCAAGGTATTTAATGAAATTTCGTTTTTACCAATATTTGGATTGTTAATGCCTAAATTTCCAGTAAACGAATCTCCACTTTCTAATAGGGGAGTATAGGTATAAGTTAAATTCATTATATCTCCATAAACATAATTCAAACCTGCATCTGCAGTTACTGAAATTGCTTTCTTCGCAATCGTAAAACTATCAGCAACAAATGTTATTGAATAATTAGAATTAGTTAAAGAGCCTTGAGAGATAGCATATTTGCCAACATTATTTCCTGTTGCACGATTAAGTGAACCAGAAAGTACATCACCAATGACTAATGCTGGACTTACAGTATACGCTAAAACAGGATCAACATCTCCATATGTTTTAGATTGATTTGCATTTGTTGTAATTGTTATCGGTTTTGCATTTACTGTAAATGTTTGGCTTACTTGTGAAGCTGCAAAATAAGTAGAATTACCTGCTTGGTCTGCTTTAATTGTTGTTGTACCTGCACCTATTATATGAATTTTACCACTTACTATTGTTGCAACAGAAGTATTTGAACTAGTATAAGTAACAGCTAATCCCGATGTTGAAGTTGCTGTTAGATTTATATCAGATACACCATAAGTTACATTACTAAGAGAATTAAATGTAATAGTCTGAAATATTCTATTATCAACAGCATATTCAAAAGCTCCCATTGATGGAAGAGTTAAGCTACGTGTAGTTGACAAATAATCGCTTACTATACCTGTACCTGTTTTTGCAACCAAAGATACAGCTGAAGGTAAATAATCGTTTGCATTTGTACCTAATGGGTTCGAAAAAGATGGATTTACGCTTTGACTTTTTGTGTCGAAAGTTGGTATTATTGGTAATGAAGTTTTATTAATTCCTGCGTAATAGCCTAAAACACCTCCAGTGCCAGAAACATAATAATCATTATAGTCAAAACTTTTAATAGCAGCATTATTATTATCTGCTAACCACATTGCATAATGTAAATTTGTACCTCCAGTCGTTGAGCGTGTATTTGATAAAATATTATTCAAGTAGTATTTCATCGTTGAACTTGAAGAAGCATAAAATGCATAAGATAAATTAGTCCCTGATGTTACATTTCCTGATATATTAACAGTGTTAAAATAGAAATAATGATTGTACGAACCAGCATCATAAATACCATATACATTTGAACTAGTATTACCACCTAATGATATGATATTGTTTGAATAGGAACTACATGAACCTGTTGGTTTTAATCCAACTAAATTAGCTCCAATTGATGCTGAATTAATAGAAAAATCATAAATAAAATTTTCACTCATTTTACTTCCAGCTGCACTTGTACCATCATAAGTGAAAATACCAATAATTGAACCTGTAAATGATGAGTTTGAGTTTGATAAGTTATAAATTTTATTTCCTGTAATCTTAAGTACTCCACCTGAATTACTACTAATTACAACACCAGTTACCGATGCATTGTAATTATTTGCGGTATTTAGATTTGAATTTGTTAAATCTCTTATAATATTATCTTTAATATTTGGAGTTGTACCACTTGAAATATAGATACCAGAAACTAATCCTGTAGTTGATATAGTTGTATTAGTCGTTCCATTCGTAATTTTTGATATAGTATTCCCGATTATCGAATATTGATTAGAATATAAATTAAGTAGGCCATAAACAATTTGAGCATTTGATGTTGCATTAGATGTTACATTAATACTGTTAGAGGTTGCTGGATCTGAACTACCTACGATATTATTATAAACGTATACGCTATCATTTGTACTACTACCAGACAAACAAATTCCAGTAAAATTAGATGCATATGCACTATTTGAAGAGTTAACGGTAATTGCTCCAATTTGATTGTTTGTAATATATGCACTTTTGGTTGTACTTGCATTTATGCCATTAAAGATAGCACCACTTGCACCTCCAGTAAAGTTAATTGCATCATTGCCTGTAGTCTGTCCAATTTTATTGTTATTTATTTTTACAAAAGGGATTTGTGAAAAAATACAATAAAATTGATTTGATCCTGAATTTGAATATGAAATATTTGAAATAACATTATTTTGAATCAGTGATGATTGTGTTGTGTCAGTTGCTGTGCCACTGATAAAAATGCCATAAAAAAGATTGTTTTGTGTATTTGTTTTTTGTAAAACACCTTGACAATTTGGGGCATTTCCACCTATATAGTTGTTTATGATTTTATACTTAGTTCCTGCTCCAACATATATCGCACAATATCCTGCAGCTGAAGTAGCTGAAAAATTTGTTGTTTCATAAAAACTATTCCCATCAATTGTCCATATTGAATTCCCTCCTCCAATATATATTCCATTAGAAGAAAATGATTTGCACCAAAAGTCATAAAAATAATTATTTCGTACAATAATATTAGAGTTTGGATATGATGTAGTACCTGATGAGTAAATTGCATTAGCACCTCTGTTTGCATCAGAAATGCCTGTAAAACTATTATTTATAAATACATTATTGGAATTACCTAACGTACCTGAAGTGGTTCCTAAATATATATTGCCAGTTGATGATGTTGTAGCAGCACCTTTGATAATACAATAATAAATACTGTCAGCACATGAACCATTTTCCATTTTTATCGTTGCTGTAAAAGATGAACTTGAAACGCTTAAATTGGAAATTATTAAATCTTTTGTTGATCCTGTTCCATTTACACGTCCATCTATTACAACATTACTTGCACCATTAAAATAAATTGTAGATGCAGCAGAAAAATTGCCACTAATACTTAAGCCAGAAGCTGTTGGATATAGACGAACAGATGTATAGCTTGCTGACCCAGTTCCACTTGCATTTAATGTAGCTGTCATTGCTTCAATCGAACTTGTGTTAAGTTGCATTGTAATAACGCCTTGATGTGTACCATTATTAATATTAGCAAAAGCAGAACATAAACTACTGTAATAGCCTGTAGCTAAACCTCCTGTTGAATTTACTGTCACAACTGGAGTTGTTGTAATCTCGAAAGCTCCCATAGCTGGTTGCTGAGAACTTCTAGTTGTGTTTGCATAATCTGTTGTTACTCCGCTTGTCGTATTCGCAAGTAATATTTTATTATTTGGAGTATAATCAGATGCGAGATAACTACCAGCATTTACAAATTGAGGATTACTATTTAAACTATTATTATCTTGTCCTGAAATAAGTGGTAATACTGATTTATATGAACTCCCAGCATATCCTATCCAACCACCAGTTCCTGGAGCATAATAGTCGTTATAATCAAACGTAAATGGAGTTGTTGTAGAGCCTGTAAGGTAAACTGCATAATGTTTTGCAGTTGCAGTGCCAGTATTCGTACGTGTATTTGAGAAAATATTGTTTTTAGCAATTATAGTTACTATGTATTGTTGTGCAAAAAATGCATAAGAACCATAAGTTCCTGCAGCAACAGAACCACTGATGTTAATAGTATTGAAATAATATTTATTGGTATTGTTCATTGATGCGAGATCAAATATCCCATATAATAATGACAGCGTATTGCCACCAAGATTAATTATATTGTTTGAAAACGTTATATTTCCCTGTGAAGTGTAAATTCCTATTATACTTGAACTCATACTTGAAGAATTTAATGATAAATCATGTATGAAATTGCCTGAAACTGTTGCCGTTGACGTTGAAAGAGGATAGATGTAAATGCCAGCAATGCTACCTATAAAAGACGAATAAGTATTCGAAAGGTTGTAAATTGTATTTCCTGACATAGATGTTAAATTTACACTAGACTCAATATCTATTCCAATAACTGGCATATTATAACCTGTACCAGTGTTCGCATTTGCAATGGTTAAATCTCGTACAGTGTTATTTGAAATACTTACTGTGCCGTTATTAGCATAAATACCAACAACTTTGCTATATGTAGTAGAACCTGTATTTGTCGTTCCATTTTTTATTTTTGAAACAATGTTTCCTGAAATTGTGTTAGTTCCTGAACCGTATGTATAAATACCATAAACACTCTGAGCTGTAGTTGAAGAAACTGACGGAGAATTAATGTTAATGCTGTTTGTAGTTCCAATATCAGTACTTCCGATTGTATTATTACTAATAGTTGTATTTCCAGCAGAGTTTAGTTTTATTATACCATAGAATGGCGTAGGAGTTGTTGCATCTGAATTAACTAAAGTTATAGAACCGATAATATTGTTTTGAACAACGGTATTACCTGTTGCACTAATTTGTATCCCTGCACTTTGATTACTTTGTCCAGCATTTGTAAATTTAATAGCATCGTTACCAGTTGCAGCTCCAATTATATTACCAGCAGTTGTCCCAATATTTATATCTCCTGTACTTTGAGCATCGATACCAATAAATGATGCTGCAGGTGAATTTGACCAAGTAATATTTGTAATTGTATTACCTTGAACATTACTTGCAGTTCCCAAACCTGGTCTTATTTGAATTGCAGTAAAGGTATTATAACTGGTATTCGATTTTGTCCAAGAAGTTACACTTCCTACAGAACCACAGTTTGGAGAACTTCCTCCAATATAATTATTAGAGATTGTAAAATTATTTCCAGTTGATGAAACTCTGATGATTTGATAATCAACAGCACTTGAAGGTGAAAATGAAGCTGTCTCATAGAAACTATTTCCACTTATTGTCCAAGCCGTATTGTTGCTTGAAACTGAAATGCCATTACTACTTGATGTCCTGCTTAAAAAATTATAAAAATTATTATTACTAATAGTATTACTACTATTCAGATACGTTGTAGTTCCTGAAGAATAAAGAGCATTAGCAGGTCGATTTGCATCAGCAGAACAGCTGATATTATTATTTGTGATAGTATTGTTACTATTTCCTAAAGTTCCAGTAGTTGTACTAAAAAATAAAACACCACCAGAAGTATTTCCTTCTGATCCCAAAATGGTACAATATTTTATCTGGTTATTATAAGCATCATTAATAAAACGAATTGTTGAAGCATTGACAACATTAGTACTTGTATTATTAATAGTTAGATCAACTGTAGAACCTAATGCATTTACTCTACCATCTATGGTTACATTTTTAGCACCATTTAAGTCTATTAAAGGTATCGCTAAATTTCCACTTATTGATAAACCTGTTGTCGTCGGATAAACTTTAACTGAGGTATAACTTGCACTTCCACTACCACTGGCATTTAAAACAGATGAAACAGTTTCGGTGGTATTTGCTGTAATTTGAATAACGATATCACCTTTGTGTGTACCTGCATTAATAGCTGCAAATGCAGTTTGTAATGTGGTATAACTTCCAGTTGTAGTTCCAGAAGTTGCTGTTAATGATATCGCTGCACCATAAACAATCTGGGAGACGATAATCAAAATAACAGAAAGTAAAATGTGTAAGTGTTTTTTCATAATTGTGTAAATTAGCGTTATTAATCCTTTGTTTTTCTTTTAAAACTCAAGCTAATTTACGTACACTGTGATATTTGGATATTAACAAACATTACAAAACCATTTCAGAATAATTAGTTGTTTATTATTCTCAATAAGTTGTAACTGTGAAAATGAACTGAAATAAAATCAGAGTTGATTTGAATGGAGATAAGATTACATTTTAAAAAGTGAGTTATTATTCTAAAGCATAATCGAACTTGAATTATATCATATTTTAAATGTTACAAATGAATAATTTGAGTTTTATTCATTTTCTAACTTTAAAAAGTTTTCCAATTCTTTTCTATTTTCAATGTTTATCTTTTTGCAAATTCTGTGTATTGTAACTCTTATGTAATTGGCAGAGAAATTTGAAAGATGAACAATTTCAATATTTGAAAAATTAAGAGAAATTAAAACACATATATACAATTCAGTATTAGTTAATTTATATTTTTTCAAATTCAAAAAGGAAGCTTTTTCTATTATTAAGGAACTTTGGGGAGAATATAGATTTAACGAAAATGCTTTATCAAAAATGTTTGTTAATTTTTTTTTGCCAGAATTATTTAGGTAAGGATTTAACTTTTTTATTTCACTTATAATTACATTATATTTTTCCCAAAATTCTACATGCTCTTGATTTTCAATATTGCTTATATCCTCATTCATTTTTTGTCTTAAGGTTTAATTAATTAATATTTTCTTTATGTACGCTAGAATACGAATATTAAAATATTCTTAATTTCATTAGCATTACAAAAACATTACATAAATACGCTAAGTGTTTCTATTTGTTTGAAATTTATTTGATTATGAAAACTGAATTAGGTCTAATTTTATTTTAATATTCTCTTAGTTAATGCTTAAATTTGTATAAGTAATTAATAATTAGACTAATCATTTTATTTGTTAGTTTATATTTCATCAAGAAAAGGAAAAGCTATAAAAATAAATATGTCAATACTTCAAAAAAACGATATACAAAAAATCAATTCACCTGCAGCAATTGTTAATTTTGACGGTGAACTTATTGATGCTAATGATTTATTGCTTTTATTAATGGGGAATAAAAGTAAGAAATCTGTAGTTGATTTTCCTATTCCTAGTTTGTTTGTTGATACTGAAAAATATAAACAGAATTGGAACGAACTAATGATAAAAGGCAAAATTGAAATGGATTATCTTACTAGAAGTTTTCAAAATCCAGCATCAATTAAACGACTTGTAAGTTATATTGAGGTTTTGTCAACCGAAGGTGGAAATACAACAATTTTAGTTCAGCATACAAATGACCCTATTACAATGTATTTAAGTAATAGATATAATTTCTTACTAAATGAAGTTAAACAAATTGAACCATATCTAAATATTACAGGTAAAGAAAGATTAAAAGACATTATTAATCAAAATAATTTTTATAAACCAGCAACATTTGCACAGAATGATGATAAATTTGACAGATTAAATTCGAAATTATTAGTTTTAAATTCTCAAGAACTTACGTTATGTTTGTATTTATCCCAGCATTTGTCAACATCTACAATTTCTATGTTAACTGGTTATTCGATGAATGCTATTCGAGTAAATATCCATAGAATTTGTATTAAGTTAGGGCTTGAAGGTAGAGACCATTTGGAATTATATTTGGAAAGTATTTGAAATAATGAAGATAAAATAACAAATCAGAAAATATGAAATAATTTTCGTTTTCTTGATTAATTTGATTCTCTCTTTTTCTGTTTGATAGTTACAATACATATTTATAAATAGTATAAGGTATAAGGTAAATGTACCATTTAGTATTTGAATAAGATGTTGTGATGAATTTATGAAGGGTGTATTAATCCACATTAAGAATAATAGTGTTGATGACATAAATGGTAATACAAAAAGGACTAAAGTAATTGACTTTAAAAAGGCTTCATTATCCTTAATAATTAATGTTAATATTACGAACGATAAAATATAATTTCTTAGACCAAAAATTCCAAAATCAACAGGAATCGACTTATTGTTTATAATAAAGAATCTTCCATTAATTAAAACATATTTTCCTTCGATTCCGCAAAGTTTCATTAAAGTCAACGTTGTTTTTAGATAGAGTTCTAAAATAGATTCTTTTAAAATAATTATTACTTTCGGATGGGTATAGGCAAAAATAAATATTGCTAGAGCTATTGAAATGAGAATAATTGCAAATGATGCAAAAAAAAATATAATTAGATATTTTCTTTCCCTTTCTAAATCCACGTGATACATTTTATTTCAGAAGTATCAAAAGTAGATATAATTCAGTTTTAAGAAATTTTAATACATTACAATACCGTTACAGCTATGTTTTGAGTTGAAAAATTGAATTACTTGAAATTACTAAATAATTATTCTACAAATTGTTGATTGAATTGAAGTAAATGATAAATAATCTAACTATTTCAAAACTGTTTTTAAATTTAATTTTATAGAATCATATAAAAAATAAGTGTTTCTAAACTATGATTTAACTGTTTTCAAATGCTTTTTAACTTATTTACCATTATCGGTTGAACTAATGTTTCTCTTTTTGAAGTTAATCTTGCTGTAAAATAGTAAAATTACTGTTCTGTTTTTGTTACAGAATCATTACAAACGATTATGGAGAATTATAGAATAATATACTTCAAAATATATATTCATTTAATTATAAATATTTTACAAACTGTCTAATTATGATGTATATATGTAAATTTTAACATCACTTTTATACTTCTATTTTCAAATATCTGGAAACTCTATTATTTAATTTTATTGGATTATTTACTAATCATTAAACTATAAAAAATGTCAGAATTTGTAAGAGAAAAGCAGCATTTGATGATGCAAGCGTTAAGAAGTAAAAACGTAGTAAAGGGAATTACAGTAGAATCGTATTTTGAAGGGATGGAGTTGCTCGTCAATGAATTTAAACTCGAACTCTTTCAGAATTTAGCTAGAGGAAAAACGAATATTCAACGATTAGAGTATCTGAACTTAGTAAAATTAGATTTCAAAGAAGTACATTGG
>Ga0302296_1000926_pt1 | contig 22658 bp, 13 predicted proteins | sample III_Fen_N3_1_FD_194546 | JGI IMG/M metagenome (GOLD analysis project Ga0302296, IMG submission 194546) | Peat permafrost microbial communities from Stordalen Mire near Abisko, Sweden - III_Fen_N3_1 | ecosystem: Environmental > Terrestrial > Soil > Wetlands > Permafrost | place: Sweden: Abisko...
GATATCCTGAAAATACCACGTTTCCTGAACGAAACCAGTGATCCGATTTTCGCATTCAACAAAGAAATTATCGATGCCACGCACGATTTATGCGTTGCGTATAAACCAAATCTTGCCTTTTACGAAAGTCAGGGCGTTGCGGGGTGGATCAGTCTCGAAAAGACGGTGAAATACATCCGCGAGAAATACCCGGATCAATTTATCATTGCTGATGCCAAGCGCGGTGATATTGGCAACACATCGAACCTTTATGCACGGGCATTCTTCGACCAGATGGACTTTGACGCCGTGACGGTTGCACCGTATATGGGCGAAGACTCCATCAAACCATTTATGACTTACCTCGACCGTTGGGTAATCGTTCTGGCGCTTACCTCGAATAAAGGTGCGGCCGATTTCCAGTACCTAAAGAATGCCGAAACTGGCGAACAGTTGTTTGAAACCGTGCTGAAAACCTCGCAGACTTGGGGAACCACGAATAACATGATGTATGTGGTTGGCGCTACCAAAGCCGAGAAACTGGAAGAAATCAGGCAGATTGTTCCTGATCATTTTTTGTTGGTTCCGGGAGTTGGCGCGCAGGGCGGAAGCCTTCAGGAAGTAGCCAAATACGGCATGAACGATAGGTGCGGATTGTTGGTCAACTCGTCGCGCCAGATTATTTACGCATCGGATGGCGAAGATTTTGCTGAAAAAGCCCGCAACGAAGCCATGAACGTTCAGGTTGACATGGAAGAACTGTTGCTGGAAGCTGATTTGCTTTAAAAAAATTGAATATCCGTATCCTTGCCTAAAGAGTTTTTAGTTCGGATGAATATTGTCATTAGATAGTCATTCATGGTCATTTGTAGTCATTTGAGCTACGATCAATGACAATCAATGACCACCTAATGGCTCTTTTTGAATATTAGGTATTCTATCAGATACTCATTTAAAAAATAAGAAGTGTGGGTTTCACTTCGAGTGAAGCCCTCACTAAAAACTCCGGAAAGCCTTCTGAAAAGAAGATTTTTCGGAGTTTTTGTTTTACATTAATATTATCTTTATTCGCGCAACTATTTCGCTGCTATATTCATCTATCAATAAAAATAACGATGAAAAAGATCAAATTAAGCCTATTCATTTGTTTTCTTCTCGGAATAATGTCACCAGTTGTTTTAGCTCAAAAGTATTCTTTCGGTGAATATACTGGGGTCAACTTTTCAAACCTGCACGGAAACCTCCTTACCAACAAATGGATGCCAAAAGTTGGGCCGAATGCCGGATTATTTCTGGAATATTCTCTCAATAAATCGTTTTCGCTTCAAACCGAAGTAGCTTATGTCACTCATTATTATGAAATGAAAAGCTATTACAACCAATCCACCGATCCAATTTACTATGATGATTATTCATCGTCTTCAATCTATTATAATTATTATTCGCACAAATATGATTTTTCGTTTTTACGTTTCCCTTTATTCATCAAATATAAAACGCCCACCCGACTGCAATTGGGGCTTGGCGGGGGAATGTTCTATTCGGTTTTATTGAACGACGATGTGACAAAAACAGAAAGAGATGCTGCAAAAAAGGAAAACCGAAAAATTTACCCTCCAAAATACGATTGGGGATACATATTCTCAGCCGATCTTTCGTATCCTATTACAAAAGACATCCGCTTTTTTGTCACGGGGCGAATAACCAGCGGGCAAAAGGTATTTATTGAAAGTGTAAAAGGGGAAAACGGCAGTAGTGAACTGGGATTTGGATTGAAATATACGCCTAATAGCAGAAAAGAAAACATCAACGACTACATGAAGCCGAGTGATTCTGATAGCTCGATAACCAGATGCTACATAAGGCCAGTCGCTGGGTTGTTGGTTGGCTGGAATTCATCTACAAAAAAGGCGGGTAATTATTCGGCCAAAATCGGTTCAAGTATTGGAGCCGCTTTCGAATATCGGTTGGGCAAAACAGTGTCTCTGCAATCCGGAATCCTTTTTGAGCGAAAAGGATATGCTCTTTCCGACAGTAGCCTTTATTATCACCGCATCGCTACTGACGACAAATATCCTGAGAATAAAGTTGATTCGAAAGTCGAGCTTGATTATGTGACTATTCCATTGAACCTCAAATTCTCAATTGGCAATCCGGTTTCATTCTATTTTGATTTAGGTTTGTATTCCGGATTCAAAGTAAATGCCTTGTGTCACGGAACCGCAATTGAAAAGTCATCGGGCTCTTACGGTTATACGCTTCAGAAGATAAACATTAACGATGCCGTTGAGGGTTATTACCATGCTGTTGATTTTGGCTACCAAACCGGTCTGGGATTTGAATTCCCGTTCAGGAAGAACCTGAAATTTGATATTGGAATCACCTATTCAGAAAGCTTCTCTCCGATCATCAATAAGACCAACGAAAATTCGGTCGGATACTCTAACGACGACGTTTCTATAAAAAATGGAAGTGTTGTTCTTCAGTTCGGGTTACAAATACCTATAAGCCGCTAACTTTCTAAATTCCATCGAAATGAAACAAATATCCAACATATTCAGGAGCCGCAAATTACTTCAAATTCAGGTATTCGTAGTTTTGCTTTCAACGATCATCTCGTGCAATTTCAATGATCCTTCCATTGAAATACTTGCTAATTATAACTTTAGCTATTATAATAACAATCCGGTTGCGGTTGGCGGCGAATACTTAAAAGACAGCATTTATGTTCAGGTGTATAGCTATACTACACCAACTGATGTGAGCGGATTTACAGTAGAATTTAAGATTAAAAATGGTGGCGGAACGGTTGATAAACAAGTGGTTAAAACAAAAAAAGATGGGAAAGCTTCAACCCGCTGGAAATTAGGAACCGATTCGTTTACTCAAATTGTGACTGCCCGGGTTACAGATCCCAACGGCAATGTCTTTCCCGAAGCACAAATTGTTGCCCGTGGCTTGCTATATAATGCGTGGAACGAAGTGAATTATTATCCGCTCAATCAGCTTTCTGATATGGCTTCGGATACTATTACGCACCAAAGCTGGATGATTTCGGCAAGTAAAGTGTACAAACGGGGCGACAATTTTCTGGATTGGCAACAGGTTGACGAATCAAAATTGAATGGTGGAAGGGAAATCGAGATCGATAAAAACGGAGTGGTTTACATTGGAACCTGGAATGGCGAACTGGTTAAAAGTACGGATCACGGGCTAAACTGGATTAAATGTACCAAACCGATTCCCGACAATCCGTATTTTTTCTATCTCTGGATAACCAACGATGGCGACTTATGGGCAACGCGCTATGATCGTGGTCTCTGGCATTCAACCGATGGTGGTATCACGTGGTCAAATCCGTTAGCCGTAACTGGTGAAACATTCACGATGAACGGAGCATACAGATTAAAGAATGGATGGCTTGTATCAATGGTTAATTTTGGCCTTTTAAAAATGGAAATCATGAAATCGGAGGATGAAGGGAAAACATGGAACCCAATTTCGACTACCGCTCCCGAATATCCATATAGCGTTTATGTTACCGGGAAAGATGAAATTATTATCTTCACACAAAGCATAGCAGGAATATTTAAGTCAACTGATTTAGGTAAAACTTACAGAAAGGTTTTTGAAGGATCGGTGACTTTTAACACAAGCGCAATGCAAAGTTATGTTAAAAAATTTGGAATGGACTACTATATAGCAATACCTGGACATGGAGTTTTACAAACACAGGATTTTGAAAAATTTGAAACACTTTTTACTGAACCTAATATTGACGGACTATATATAGACCATACAGGTTCAATAGCTGTAATGGGTTGGCTCGATAAATTGAACACGTCCTTCTTTTATGGCCGGAAATAAGTTTTAAAAAATCAGTATTAGTATCAAATACCGGCATATCATTCCGGCCAAACTAATCAAGAATGCTTCTTTCACCCGGTATTTGAGCATACCGGCGGCAAGCGAAATTACCGGTGATGAAAGTGGCAATAAATTGGAAAGGAATAGAGTCCAGTTACCATATTTCTGGATTTCGTCCTCGGCCTTTTCATAGCGTTTCTTGCCTATCAAATTGTCTATTATGCCGGTACTGAAGAAATACCCGATCAGGTAATCAATTACTTGCGAAATCATTGCGGTTCCGATGGCTACCAGGTAAAGAATCCATGGATCATAACCAGTCCGGAGATAAAAAATGAAAGTCAACTCAACGGGCATGAAAAGAAAGAAAATAAGGTAGCCGAAAAAGTTAACAATCGCAAATGAAATCATGCTCATCTCGTTACTTTCGTAGATGTCACGCCCAATGGTCAGCGAGGCAATTACCGTCGTAAGAGTGATTAGAAAAACAAATACAACCAAACGTTTGATGTCTAAATGAACTCTTTTCATTTGCAACAACTGAGTTTCACCTGTTATCCGTATTCAAATTTAGTTAATCCTATCGAGAAATCAACGGATTAATTCTAAATTGAATAAAAGACTCTTGTTGCAAATAGAAGATTCCGGAATGTGTGACAACAAAGGTTCCCCGGATTCTTTTAAAACACACATGCATTTCTATTTGATGAGTTTCATCGAGGTTTTATAGGTCATTTTCATTTGCGAAACACTTTTTGTTTTGGTGACTATATCCGTTGTGGCGATCTGCATGTTTATTTCCCGGTCCGTAACTTTGGATAATGGCATATTGTTGTCGGCTGCTAAAACAATATTTCCTTTTTGCACACCAGTTTGATTAACCATCATGCTTTTGCCATTCATAACAATAGGTTTTTCTGTCTCAAAGTTAAAATCTGCCTGAAAATCAAGCATAATTTTGTTTGACGAAACTTCAGAAAGGCTATAAATAAAATCATATTTCCGATTATTCAAATCTGGTAAAGTGCTGGATACAACCCATTTATCACCTTGATTAACTTTTGTTTTCGGTATATAGTTGAACATCTCCGTTAGTATGCTTTCGGATCCAAAATCTTTGATTATGTTTGTCAAACGAGCCTTTGTGTCGGTATCTTTCGAAAAACGTTCAGATTTTTTAAGATTACTTACTTCACCTTGAGGCGATACTTCAAATTCGAGCTGGATTTTTGTAAAGTTTTTCAATTGGCTATTAAGTAACGGCGGATTATCCTGGGCATCAGAATCGTATTTCTGGTTTTTTTCCTGAGAGTGGATTTCAAAAGTTAATCTCTTATAGTCTGCCTGTATCAGATAATTGCCATTGGCAAGTATGTCAAGTACAACCTGATGGATGGTAAACTCCATTTTCTGATTGAGGTTGTCTGAATAACTTTCGCTATCAATATTTTTCGTAGCGGCCTTTTGTGTTGCTGTAATTACATATTCGAACTGCTGGCCTTTTTCCAAATTAAGTTTTATCTCCGTTTTTTTTGCAAATAGGTTTTGAGGCGCAATTGTGACAACTAAAATTAACGCTACCAAATATCTGAAAATGTGAGTCATAGGTATAAATATTTATTCGATTAGAATTATTATTTGGGTCAGAAAACCGGCAGGCAATTTAGTAAATTAATAGTCTTACTTTTACGAAATTAAAGATTCTAAAATTCAGGAAAAATTAAAACAGAACTTTATGAAATACATTGGTTTACCATTAATCGTGGTGCTTTTGCTAACTTCCTGCCAAAAAAAGAAGGCTGAATATTTGAAAATAAGCGGGTTTGCACAAGGAACAACCTACCACATCACCTATGAAAATTCGACCCACGAAGATTACAGTCAGGCCATTGATTCAATCCTGAAGGCTTTTGATAAATCATGTTCAATCTACGATTCGACTTCGATTATTTCAAGAATAAACAACAACGATCCATCCGTTGAAGCAGATGATTGGTTTATAGATGTTTTTAATAAGTCGGTTGAGGTGAATGCAAGTTCAGGAGGGGCATTCGATATAACAGTCGGTCCGGTTGTGAATGCCTGGGGATTTGGAAGCAGCCCGGTTCTGAAGCACGACACGGCCTACATCGACAGTCTTTTGCAGTTTGTAGGCATGGAGAAGGTCAAACTCGAAAACCGTAAGGTCATTAAAAAATACCCAGGAGTAAAATTGGATGTAAATGCACTTGCACAAGGTTATTCGACTGATATCGTGTGTAATTTCTTCAAAAGCAAGGGCATCCGGAATTACATTGTCGAGATTGGTGGCGAGGTTCGCGGAAAAGGAACAAATCCGAGGAATCAATTTTGGCATGTTGGCATCGATAAACCATCGGAAGAAAATTCTGCTCCTGGCGAAAAACTTCAGGCAATTGTCGGAATTAACAACAAATCGCTCTCGACTTCAGGCAATTACCGGGCTTTTTATGTTGAAAAGGGAGTAAAATATGGACATACCATTGATCCTAAAACCGGATTTCCGGCCCGGAACTCCATTCTTAGCGCATCGGTTGTGTGCGACGATTGCATCACCGCTGATGCTTATGCCACAACATTTATGGTGTTGGGAGTTGAAAAAAGTAAAGAGCTCCTGAAAAAACTTCCTGGGATTGAAGTCTACTTTGTATTCAGCAATTCTCAAGGTAATTACGAGATTTACGCATCGGACGGAATGAAAAAGATGATCGTCGATCAGGAAAAATAAGTAAGGTTTTCAACCCTCAGAAATAGGACGGCAAAATCACAAGTTTTCTGGGATTAAGTTTGTTAATTCGTTAAGGAAATACAAAATGCCACCATGCATTTTTAATTACTAAATGACTATTTTTGCCCCGGTTTTTTAACCAAATATTCGACGCATAAAACGATATTTATTCCACTACTGATGTTTACACACTTAGCCCGATTCATCCTTAAAAACAGAGCTCTATTAATTGTAGTCCTTACCCTGCTGACTGCGTTTATGGCTTTCAAAGGAAAGGATGTCAAGCTCTCATACGATAACAACCCCTTGCTGCCTGAAAAGGACAGCACAAGAATTGAATACGCCCAGTTTAAAAAGCTTTTTGGTGAAGATGGAAATGTAATTGTGATTGGCGCCAAAAATCCCGAAATTTTTAAACTCGACCAATTTAATGCATGGTCGGAGCTTGGCAATGAAATCAAGAAAATTGACGGGGTACTTGAAGTTGTAAACATTACCCGGGCAGTTAACCTGGTAAAAAATGAAGAATCGCATCAATTTAATATTCTGCCGGTTGTCAAACAAAAAGCGACCACTCAAGCCGAAGTCGACAGCCTGCAACACCTGATTCTTGGGCTGAAATTCTACGAAGGGATGTTGTTCAATCCGAAAACAAAGGTAATCCTGATGACTATTTCGCTCGACAAACACAAGCTGAATGACGTCAGTCGTATTCCCATGGTGAATAACATTGTGAAAGCCGTTGAAGCTTACCGGAAAAAGAACAATGTTGAAATTCATTACTCCGGAATGCCTTATATTCGAACAATCACCATGCAAAAAGTGAAGCATGAACTTTTATTGTTCGTTTTGATCAGTATAGCGGTTGCCGGATTTATCATGTTCCTGTTTTTCAGATCGATCAGGGTTGTTCTTAGTTCGCTGCTGATTGTTGGAGTCAGCATCGTCTGGGTGTTGGGAACGTTGGCGCTTTTTAATTACAAAATCACCATCCTGACTGGGGTAATCCCTTCACTCATCGTCATCATTGTAATCGAAAACTGTATTTACATCCTGAATAAATATCATTGGGAATACCGAAGTCATGGTAATAAGATGAGGGCCATGTCGCAGGTTATTCACCGGATCGGTTTTGCATCGCTCATGACCAATGCCGCTACAGCTTTAGGTTTTGCTGCTTTTATTCTGATCCCAAATCAATTGCTCCGCGAATTTGGAGTGATTACATCGATTAACATCTTGATTTTATATGTGTTGACTATAATTCTTTTGCCAATTATATTTAGTTTGCTTGCGCCTCCGACACCCAAACATTTGAAGCACCTCGACAATAACTTCTTCGGCGCAGTGCTCGATAAGGTGATTTATCTGATTAGCTTCCGGAGAAATTTGATTTATGGTATTGCCGGTAGCTTGGTTGTTGTTGGTTTTATTGGATTAAGCATGATGAAAACATCTGGGAAAATTGTGGATGATTTCAGACACGACGATCCGGTATATATTGATCTGAAGTTTTTTGAAAATAATTTTGGCGGTGTTATGCCTTTCGAAATTTCGGTTGATACCAAAAAGAAAAACGGTGTTTTAACCTATTCCACCATTCAGAAAATCGACAAACTTCAACAAACAATCAATCAACGCCCCGAATTTTCGAAGCCACTTTCGCTGATCGAGGTTTTCAAATTCGCGCGCCAGTCATACTACGGAGGCGATTCGAGTAAATATTCGCTGCCCAGTTCGATGGAAAAGAACTTTATATTAAGCTATATACCTCAAAATGTGCAGGGAAGCGGAAACAGTTTACTGAAATCGTTCCTCGACAGCACCAAACAAATTACTCGGATTAGCTTTCAGATGGCCGATGTGGGGACCAAACACATGGACTCGCTGATGGCAACTATTCTTCCACAGGTTGACAGTATTTTTGACAAATCGAAATTTAACGTAAAAGTTACCGGCAACAGTGTTGTATATGCCAAAGGAACCAACTTCCTGATTAAAAACCTGTTCGAAAGTGTGATCATTGCCATTATCCTGATTTCGATACTCATGGCCTTTTTGTTCTCATCTTTCCGCATGATTTTGGTTTCGATGGTACCCAATATCATACCATTGCTGATTACTGCTGCAATCATGGGTTTTGCCGGTATTCCGATCAAACCGTCGACGATTATTGTATTCAGTATTGCTCTTGGAATTTCAGTCGACAATGCCATTCAGTACCTCTCGCGATACCGGCACGAATATAAAGCGACGAACGGTGCCATTAAGGAATCGGCCATAAATGCCCTGCACGAAGCCGGGTTCAGCATGATTTACACCAGTATTGTCCTTGTTCTGGGGTTCAGCGTTTTCATCGTCTCCGAATTTGGCGGAACTCAGGCTTTGGGAATCCTGATTTCGACCACACTTTTAATTGCTATGTTTTTCAATATCATGGTTTTGCCATCGCTTTTGCTTACACTTGACAAACGATTGGTGAGCAAAGCATTTACCGAACCAATGGTCGAGATTTATGAAGAAGATGCAACCGAGGATGCCGTTTTGGAAGCAGAATTTTCGGAGGAAACAGAAAACAAATCACACTAAATCCGGCCCACTTGAGCATGAAATTGTTGATCAGATTATTGTATTTTTACATCGCCAAACAACAAAATTAACGAGTATGAAAACCTATTTACGTTCGTCATTTCTGATTATTCTTCTATTCAGTTTTGTTTATACACTTCAGGCTCAAACTTTTACATTAAAGCAGAGTAACGAAACCGGCGTTTATAAAAGCAAAGAAAAAATAAAGATAACGGCAACTACTGACCAAAAAACGAATGATACGCTTTGGGTAAAAGTTATCGTAAACAATGTTAAAACTGTTCTGGAAAAGACATTTGTTCCTGCCGGTGAACCGGTTGTAATTTACGAAAGTTCGTTTCGAAAACCTTGCTCGGTTATTGTTGAAGCTAAAATGAAGGGGAACCGGAAGACCATCGGCCTGATTGTTGATCCGCTAAAAATTAAGCCCGGAATCAAAGCGCCCAAAGATCTGCTTGCATACTGGAACAAGGAAAAGGAAAATCTGAAAGCGCTCCCGTGGGAAGTGAAATTTGGCAAAAATGAATGTAAATTATATGAATATGTTTGTTTCGATACGGAAATAAACAGTACCGGGCCTAAACCAGCTCGCGGTTATTTTGCCAAACCTACCAAAGCGCCGGCCAAATCGCTCCCGATTGTTCTGCTGGTTCATGCTGCAGGAGTTAAAGGCGCTTGGTGTAAATCTGACTATAACGAAGCGCTGCGCTATGCAAAAATGGGGAAAGGCACTATATGCCTCGATCTGAATGCACACGGTATGCTCGACGGACAACCCGACGAATATTACAACAACCTGGAAACCGGCGAGTTAAAAGATTACTTTTATCAAGGACTCGAAGACCGTGAAAATGTTTATTTCAAGGGAATGTATCTGCGTTTATTGCGCTCGCTCGATTTTTTGACCACACTTCCGGAATGGGATGGAAAACGTATCCTGGTTATCGGCGAAAGTCAGGGTGGGGGACAAGCGCTGGCAGCTGCAGGCCTCGATCAGCGGGTGAGTGCGGTGGTTGCAACAGTTCCTGCCATGTGCGATTGGGGCGGCACTTTAGCCGATCGCAAAGGCGGCTGGCCTCAACCTTACGAGCAACCGGCTGACAAATCGAAGATGAAAAAGGCGCTTCCTTATTTCGATAATGCAAATCTTCTTAAATTTTCGAAGGCTAAAATTGTTGTGGAGATTGGTCTGGCCGATAATACTTGCCCGTCGACTTCGGTTTATGCCGCAATTAACCAGGCGAAAGGCGAAAAAATAATCTTCCCGGTTCCCTACCGCGAACATAGCTGGCCTACCGCCGAACAACGGCCGGTATGGGATAAAGCGGTTGCCGGACCTAAAAATGCGTTTATTGAAGACTATCTGAAGTAATTAATGGGTTTAAGGTTAATTTTCCGGTGTTTTGTATTTTTATTTTTTTGAAAAGATTTTGTTGTATGAAAAGTGATTGTACATTTGCATACCAATCGTTCAGTATGTAAAAACATGGATAACACAAAAGAATTTATTATCGACGAAGCTTTCAAGCTATTTCTAAATCACAGTTACGAAGCAGTTTCAATAAGCGACATAAGCCAGGCAATTGGGTTAACCAAAGGAGCTTTATATCATCATTTTAAAAATAAAGAAGAACTTTTTAAATCGGTGGTTGACAAGTATCTTTTTGTACCTGAAGCTGTTGTAGATATCGACACAATCGGCTTGTCAGAATATATCGAACAATGTACCACACAAGCCGAAAAAATTATAAGAACGTTGTTTCATTTCTCTATGGTATTTACCCCAATTAATTACATTTCGATGTTTGCTGATGCTTTTCGTCACTATCCGGGTTATGCTGAATCTAAAGGTGCGTTCATTAGTCATGAAATTGAAAAAACCAGAAAAGTATTGGAAAATGCTATAAAATCAGGTGAAATCAGAGCAGATATTAATCCATCGCTAATTGCCACCAACTTCTTTTCGATAAACATGGGGCTTGCCGGAAACCTTGTAAGGAATAATTCGATTGACGATGCCATCTGTTTGCTAGAAGAACAAAACTCGGAGTTTTACAAATTATTGAAAAACAATTAAGTCAAAAATCAAACTAAAAAAAATTCAGCTTGTGTTTATTACATACCATACGTTCAGTATGTTTTAATAATTAATCCAAACATACCGAACGTTTAGTATCGGAAATCATTTAAAACAACATAGTATGCAAAAAAATCTGATTTTATTCGCCATCCTTTTAGTAGTGGCCAGTTGTCAACAAAAACAGGAGGTTGCGAAGAAAGAGATTGCCTCCATCCGAGTTAAAGCCCAACCGGTACAAACCGTAAATGGCTTGTCGAATCTACGTTACAGCGGAACGGTGGAGGCCTCACAAACTATTCCGCTAACTTTCCAGAGTACAGGAACCATAGAGCAAGTGCTGGTTCAGGAAGGTGACGTGGTACATAAAGGTCAATTACTGGCAGTTGTAAACAAGGCTGATAATCAAAGTATTTACAATTCGTCGCTGGCAACGTTCCAACAGGCAAAAGATGGTTACGACCGTCTGAAACAGGTGTACGACAAAGGCAGCCTTTCGGAAGTTAAATGGGTTGAAATGGAAACCAACATGAAGCAAGCTGAATCGCAATTACAGATTGCCAAAAACAATCTGGACAAGTGTAATTTATATGCACCAATCAGCGGAATTGTTGGAAGAAGGAACATTGAACCGGGACAATCATCCATGTCTAGCCTCTCTCCCATCGAACTGGTTAAAATAGAAACAGTTTCGGTAAAAATTTCAGTACCTGAAAACGAGATCGGGAAAATCAAAAAAGGAATGACTTCCTCTTTTACTATTTCGGCTTTGGGCAATAAAAACTTTGAAGGAACCATTACCAATGTGGGCGTTGTGGCCGATCAGTTTTCAAGAACCTACGAGGTGAAAACAACTGTCAGCAATTCCAATCTGGAAATGAAACCCGGAATGGTTTGTGATGTAATTCTAAACACCTCGACCGAAAAACAATTGATCGTTGTGCCATATAACGCGGTATCAAAAGACACTGAAGGAAACTCATTCGTATATGTCGTACAGCCTGACAAACAAAGTGTCAAAAAACAAATCATCAAGGTCGGAAATTATCAATCTTCAGGGCTAGAAGTACTTAGCGGATTATCAGCCAATCAGACGATTGTGGTAGAAGGAAAAGAAAAATTGACGGATAATTGCACAATTACTCTATAAGATGAGCCACAAAAAGACTGGATTTATCGAAGCCGCCATGCGGAATCGGAATATCGTTATCATTATCACCGTGCTGTTTATGCTGGTAGGGGTTGTTGCCCTGAAGAACATGCCACGAAATGAATTTCCCCAATTTACCATTCGGCAAGGTGTTGTAGTAGGAGTTTATCCCGGTGCCACTTCGGCTGAAGTTGAAGCACAGCTTACTACCGAAGTTGAGAATTATATATTTGGATACTCAGAAGTAAAAAAAGCCAAGACTTATTCCCAATCAAAAGAGGGAATGATGTACATTTTTGTGGAACTGAATGACAATGTAAAGAATGCTGACCAGTTCTGGTCGAAACTAAAACACGGGCTGAGCGAACTGAAATCAACCTTACCTACAGGTGTTTTGGCTTTGGTTGCCAACTCTGATTTTGGCGATACTTCGGCTTTGCTCATCACTCTGTCTTCGGATACGAAAAGTTATAAAGAACTGGAAAAAGAGCTAAAGAAACTCGAAGCGGAATGCCGCAAAATACCAGCCACATCAAAAATAAAGCATTACGGGCTTCAGAAGGAGCAAATTTATATCAATGTTAAGCCTGAAATGCTTAACGAATACAACATTAAATCGATTTCTTTATTAGGCTCCTATTTACCCAACGGCATGGTAAACTATGCCGGCACGTTAAAAGATGGCAAATACAACCTGGCCATTCACCTTCCTTCAAATTTCGAATCGGAAAAAGATTTGGCCGATCAGATTGTTTATTCTGACCCTAACGGGAATGTGGTACGGCTGAAAAACATTGCCACCATCGAACGCCGTTACGAAGATCCGGATAATTATATCAAACAAAATGGCAAGAAAACTATACTGCTTTCGCTGGAAATGCAACCTGGTAACAACATTGTAAAATATGGCTCCGATGTTGACAAAGCCATTGAAAGTTTCAAGAAAAATACATCCGATGAAATCACAATATCCAAGATATCGGAGTTGCCCAAATATGTGGATGAATCGGTTTCAAATTTTATGCGCGAATTCCTGATTGCCATTATTGCGGTAATTCTTGTGACCATGCTGCTATTGCCTTTGCGGGTTGCCGCAGTGGCCGGAATTACCGTTCCAATTGCCGTTCTGATCACATTGGCTTTTCTTTATTTCTTTGGCGTTGAACTACATACTGTTTCATTGGCAGGGCTTATCCTTGTGCTGGGAATGATTGTTGATAACTCCATCGTGGTGATTGATAACCATGTGGAAAAAATCGATCATGGAATTTCTCCATGGCATGCTGCAGCCAAGAGCGCGAAAGAATTACTTACTCCAATTATCACGGCTACGCTGGCTATTATGGCGGCCTATATTCCACTGGGATTTATGGTTCCGGGAACTGCTGGCGAGTTTATGCAACCACTTCCAATTGTGGTAAGTATTGCACTGATTGTTTCAGTTCTGGTTGCAGTTCTCCTGGTTCCTTACCTGAATTTCGTCTTCATCAAAAAAGGACTGAAAAAACCCGAATCAGAAAAGAAAGGCAGAACTCTTTTGGATATCCTTCAAGGATGGTTCGACACTTCACTTGAAGCGGCTTTCAGGCACCCTAAAATGGTGATTATTGGTGGAGTCGCATCGGTGATTCTTGCTGTGGTTTTATTTAAAACCCTCGACCAGCAAATGTTTCCTGAAATGGAACGAAACCAGTTCGCCTGCGAAGTGTATTTGCCAACAGGCTCATCGCTCGAAAGTACCGCATTGGTTGTTGACAGCCTCGAAAAAGTACTGATAAAAGATAATCGGGTAACGAACGTAACAAGTTTTATAGGCACCAGTTCGCCACGTTTCCACACGGTTTACGCTCCCAATATGCCATCGCCAAACTACGGGCAGTTGTTGATCAATACCATATCGAACGAGGCAACCCGCGCAATTGTAAATGACTATAGCCCAAAATATTCGGATGGATTTGCCAACGCCCATGTAAAGTTTAAAATACTGGCTATGCAGTCGTCCAAATCACCGATCGAAATACGGATTTCATCTGACTCAATAAAAGACATTCGAACTGTTGAAGCACAAATAAGTGATATACTGAAGAAAACCAAATCGGTAGGTTGGACGCGCAACGACTGGAACCAGAAACAACAAATCCTGAAGGTCAATCTCGACCGGGATAAAGCAAACCGATTGAACTATTCAAAATCGATGGTTTCAACATCATTAATGATTGGTCTCGACGGCCTGCCGTTAACTACCATCTGGGAAAACGACTATCCGGTTTCGGTACGTTTATCGCAGGAAACAAAAGGTGCGAAAAACATAAATACACTGGCCGATCAATATATTACATCGCCAATTGGATTTACAGGAAGTCCGCTAAGATCGTTTGCCAATTTCACGCCCGACTGGACCGAAGGAACCATTGTTCGACGTAATGGAACACGAACGCTGACCATTCAGGTTGATAACCAACCGGAAAGAGCTGCTTCTTCAATCCAGGCCGAAATACAACCACAAATCGAAAAGCTAAAACTCCCGGAGGGAACTTCTGTAAATTATGGCGGCGAATTGGAAGGACAACTCGAAACTTTTGTCCCGATGACTTATGCTTTGGGATTGAGCATTGTACTGATCTTTTTTATCATCCTGTTTCAGTTCAAAAAAGTCAAGCTATCTTTTATCATCATGTCCACCATGATTTTATCGCTTCCCGGAACTGCAATCGGTTTAACTTTAATGGGCTACCCTTTCAGTACAACTGCATTCATCGGGATTATAAGTCTCTGCGGAATGGTGGTGCGAAACGGAATTATCCTGATTGACTACGCCCGCGAACTAAAAGAAAAACAGCGAATGCCAATTCACGAAGCTGCACTGGCCGCAGGAAAACGAAGAATGAGGCCTATTTTCCTGACATCAGCAGCTGCTTCTGCCGGAGTTATATCGATGATTATCAGCCGTTCGCCACTTTGGGGCCCGGTTGGAACTGTGATTTGTTTCGGACTACTGATTTCCATGGTCTTAACACTTTACATTCTACCGGTCATGTATTCATTGGCCTATACCGACAAGCCTAAAAAAGAAGGCGGATTTTGGTCGATTCCATCCAGATTTAAGAATAAACACAAGCATAAACATGCTCACAAAACGGCATTGACGACTGGTTTGATCCTCATTTCATTGTTTGCAACCAAAGCAGAAGCCCAATCGCTGAGTTTAGATTCGTGCAAACAGCTTGCGATTAAGAATAATAAAAAAATCATTGAAGCCGGATTTGAAGTTCAGGCTTCGGGAGAAATTCGCAAAAATGCCTACACCAATTATTTTCCGAAGGTAAGCGCCAGCGCTATGGCCATGCGGTCGCCCGATTACCTGATAAAAGGGAAAACTCCTGAAATGAATTTGCCTGTTTACGATGGCGATCCTGCGAATTTGGCCGGAGCAACCCAGTTTGCCTACATTCCTTCTATTCCGATTAATGCCGTAGATTATTTGAACATGGCAAGTGTTTCGGCAGCTTTGCCTGTTTATGCCGGCGGACAAATCAGGAACGGCAACAAACTGGCCGCAATTGGAGAAGATGTCAGCCTTAAACAGCAGACCATGACCACCACCGACGTGCTTGTGCGTACCGACCAGCTGTACTGGACGATTGTTTCGCTGAACGAAAAGTTGAAAACGCTGGATAGTTACCGGTCATTTCTGGATACGCTGAACCGCGATGTGACCAATTACAACAAAGCAGGTTTGAGCCAACGAAATGATTTGCTGAAGGTACAACTCAAACAAAATGAGCTGCAATCGAACCGATTGAAATTGGTTAATGGCATTACATTGACTAAAAGGGCATTGTGCCAGCACATCGGCGTTGCATACGATTCAACGATGGTGCTTTCTGATAAACCAGCGGTTACTACCATATTTTCAGAATCGCTGTCAGCAACCGAAGCGGTGGCCAATCGTCCTGAATATCAGATGCTCAATAAAGCAACCGAAGCTGAAGAACTTCAGCTTAAAATGACAAAAGGTGAACTGATGCCACAACTGGCCATGGGAGCAATGGCGGCTTACGTTGATATTGCGAATTCAGGAAATACCCAAAAATTTGCTTTTGCCAGCCTGAGTATTCCAATTTCCGACTGGTGGGGTGGCTCACACAAGTTGAAACAGCAGCAGCTTAAAATTGAAGAAGCCAAGAACAAATTAAGCGAAACGTCAGAACTGCTTTCGCTTCAGATTGAACAGGCCAGAAATGAACTTCAGGAAAATTTTGAGCAAATAACACTGGCTGAGAAAGCTGTTGAACAAGCGAAAGAAAACCTGAAAGTTACCAACGACAATTACCGTTCAGGAAACATCAGTATTTCCGATTTGCTTGAAGCTCAGGCACTTTTTCAATCATCGAACGATAATCTGACCAATTCGCAGTGTAATTTTTGGATTGCAAAAGCGAAGTATTTGCAAGCGATCGGAAAATATGAATTGCATTAAAATATAATTATGGGTTAAACGTCAATTACAATGGAATAAGTTCAGAAAACAGTTCTGGTTACTGACCCATCTATCCGATCTCAATTCTGGTATTTGGGCAGGTTCTTATTTTAAATAGTATTCAGGAATGTTAATAAACCTAAAACAAACTTTTAAAAATCACGTTATTAGATGAAATCATGCACAAAATAGAAGAAAAATTTTCGTTGATACTTAAATACATGGGAATTCCAAAGGAGCAAATCAAGATGGAGGCCTCATTTGCAGATGATTTTGATTTTGAGGAATTTCAGTTTACATGCCTGGTGTTTTACATAGGAATCTATTTCAAGGTAACTATCGTGGAAACAGATTATTTCGAGCTAAATACCATTGGCAGTGCGATGAATTTTGTCAAAAGGAAACTTGATGTAAACTAATACAACCGATCAAAATTCTATGATTTACAGGTTAATCCGAATGCCAATACTGAATGCCTTGGTTGTCAGCTTCTTGTTGATTTTTCCATTCATCAGTCGGGCACAAGAAAAAACAGAAAAGACCCGCCGTCCGAAGATCGCTTTGGTTTTAAGTGGCGGTGGAGCGAAAGGTTTTGCCCACATCGGAGTCCTGAAAGTTTTAGAGGAAGAAGGAATTCCGATTGACCTGATTGTTGGAACCAGCATCGGAAGTCTGGTCGGCGGTATTTATTCGCTCGGATACAGCGCTTCCGAGCTGGAAGTCCTGGTTAAAACGCTTAATTGGGAAACAACTCTTTCGGATGAAGTTCCACGGGCATTTCTTTCAAAAAACGACCTGCTTATCAAACAGCGGTACTTGTTTTCGTTGCCTATTAACGGAGAAAAGAAGCTCAGCCTTCCGCAAGGTTTAATCAAAGGACAGAATGTACTGAATATTTTCTGCGGACTGGCCGGAAATGTTCCTCCTGATGCCGACTTTTCGAAATTTCCGATTCCATTTGCCTGTGTGGCAACCGATTTGGAAACTGGCAAAGAAGTCGTACTCAAAGATGGATTTTTACCAATCGCCATGTTTTCGAGTATGGCTATTCCGCTGGCGTTTCAGTCGGCCGACCGCAATGGTGAACTATTGGTCGATGGTGGGGTAGTGAACAATTTTCCGACCGACGTGGCCAAACGAATGGGCGCCGACATCATTATCGGAGTCGACATCCGAAACGATTTTTACGACCGCAACAAACTGAAATCGCTCGATAACGTTATTGAACAGCTGATTAACTTCTTCGATCAATCTAAAGACTCGGTCAATAAGAGCCTTTGTGATTTGATTATCCGACCCGATATTTCTGGATATTCCATTTCAAGCTTCAACAAACAAGCCGTTGATACACTGATATTGAGGGGCGAAAGAGCGGCAGACGGGTTCCGCGGAAAACTACGCGAACTAAAACAGAAATACAAGCTCGAACCACACGAAAAGTCACGTATGTTGGTAAAACCCGATCAATGGTACATCTCTGATTTACGTTTTTCAGGGAACTATCACCTCGATCAGGATTTCCTGCGAAAAACCCTTGGCATGGAAATCCCCGGTAATTTTTCGTCGGAAGAAATTAAAAATTCAATCGATAAGCTTTACGGATTGGGCGGTTTCGACCGGATTTATTACAATTTGATTGATACGGATAATGGGAAAATCCTGAACCTGAACATTTCGACCCAAAAAGTTTTCACTCAAAATATTGGAATCAAGGCAAATACAACCGATGCAGCTGCCATCCTGATAAACACTACTCAAAAGAATTATGGAAATATATTTGGTTTGTTATCGGTCAGTGGCGAATTGTCGATCAATCCGGGTTTAAGTATCATGGCCGAAACGAATAAAACGAACCTGCCTACCATCGGTCTAAACCTAAAAGGTAAATATCAGAATTACAATGTATTCGACAGTGGATCAAAGATATTTGAAGCGAACCTATTCTATTCATCCGGATCGGTTTACATCTATCAACCGTTTTTGAAGCGGTTTAACCTGGGAGTTGGAGTTCAGGAGGAATATTTCAGGGGCGATGTTTACCGGCGAAACGATAATTACCCGATTACGGAAGGGAAAACGAATAATTTCCTGACCAACGCTTATTCGTACCTTACGTTTGATACGATGGACGATTACTATTTCCCGAAAAAGGGAACAAACATCTATGCTGAGTTCTCATTGCTGGCTGATTTTAAAAAGACCAATAACTTAAGTCCGGTGGCCCTTTTCAAGATGCGAAATGTAATACCGTTGGATGAGAATACAGCTTTATTGGTAGACCTTTATGGAAGAGCCTTGTATAATTCAGATTCGCCTCAATCTAAGTTGACGCTGGTAGGCGGCGAACCGTATTCGCAGTACTTCAATTACCATTTGCCGTTTGTAGGCCTTTCGGCTGTCAACATTGCCGAACGTTTTGCTTACGTAGGATTAATCGGTCTGAGGTTTCATGTGGCCAGTTCGCAATATCTTTCGTTTTTATTTAACAATTTGCGGCAAAGTTCGAATGACCTGATTTGGCAGAAATCCAGTATGATTTACGGTGGTGGTGTCAGGTATTCAATAAAAACAAAGCTGGGTCCGCTTGATATGACCCTTGGCTATTCAGGATCGTCCGACAAACCTACCTTCTCGGCCAACTTCGGATATTGGTTCTGAGAGCGCCAAATGGCCTAAATACGTTGAAGAAAATTTAACATTCGAAAGAAATAGATTACATCATTTACAATAAGTCAATTTTTTTGACAAATTCGAACTTTGATGGAATAATTAAGCGAAAGCTTCGTTCAGAGATTATTCAGGTCGAATTTTTAGGAAACAGAAAACAAAACATGTACAGAAAACTCAAATCAGGTGAACTTCCCTCTATTATTGGATTTCAACTGCTAATCGTGCTGCTTTTTATTTTTACATCAGGCCTGGCGCAACCAACCGTTGTCCATGGAAAGGTTACCGATAAGGAGACCGGACAGCCTATCCCGTTTGTCGGCGTAATTTTTAAAAATACAATGACCGGAACCGTAACCGATTCGCTTGGTATGTACCGGCTTACGACAAAAGAATATGTCGATTCAATCCATTTTTCAACCGTTGGATATTTTGGAAAAAACTATTTCATCGTTGCCGGAAAAAATACCGAAATGTCGGTTAGCCTGAAACCGGATATTGTAAATCTTTCGGAAATAAAAGTGTCGCCTGACGAAGGCCCGGTGAGACGAATCCTGAAAGAAATGACGGATCATAAAAAGCAGAATAATCCTGAAAAATATCCGCGCTATTCGTACCGGAAATACACCAAATGGGAGTACCATCTCAACAACGTTGGCAAAAAAATGATCCAGTCGAAAGCATTCCGGAACGATCAGTCCGTTTTTAAAACGAATGCCGACAGTACCCGATATCTTCCGATCTATTTTTCTGAACAGCTGGTTTTCAACGAATTTCAGAAATATCCGCCCAAACAGAAATCAACCGTACTGGCCGATAAAACTTCGGGAGTGGGTGTCCTCGACGGCATAGAAATATCAGGCTACACCAGCGCGTTAGATATGGAGGTGAATTTTTACGACAATTTCATCGACCTGTTTTCGCAGAATTTTGTAAGCCCACTGGCCGATAACGGATGGTTCTATTACAAATATTACCTGGCCGACAGTACCATCCAGAATGGAACAAAACAATATAAAATCGAATTTTTCCCGAGAAGGGTTGGCGACAAAGTTTTTAAAGGTTACCTGACCACCGAAAACAAAAAATATTCGCTTCTCGAAGTTGATGGAGTGCTGGTGAACACCAGTTATCTGAACTTTTTGAAAAGTATGAGGTTGAAAAGTAATTACCAATTTGTGAGCGATTCGGTTCCGTTCTTCCGAAGAAACCAGATTGATGCCGTTTTCAACTACGTTCCGTTGAAGAATAATCCTTCAAAAAAGCCGATTAGCCTGTTCTTTACTCAGTCGGCAGTTGTCGACAGCGTCACGGTCAATCCTCCCAATAGCGTTGAACTGGGGGCGGGAAACGGTCGGTACGAAACAATCAAATTACCGCAGGCGGCCGAACGTGACAATTCGTACTGGGAAACACACCGGCTCGAAAAACTTGACATCAGGGAACAAAAAATCACAGCGACAATCGATTCGGTTAGCCAGATTCATGCGGTCAAATTTGTAAATAACATTACCCGGATGACCATGACTGGTTATTACGATTTGGGTAAATTCGAATTTGGTCCTTATGCCAACACCATAAACACCAACAAGGTAGAAGGGCTGCATCTTTTTGCCGGCGCCCGGACCAGCAGCGAAATAAGCACGCATTACATGATTTGGGGAGGATTGGGCTATGGATTCAGAAATAAAAAGTTTAACGGGATGGCAGGTTATGGCTATAAGTTTCCTACCATTCACCGGCAGATGGTCAAGATTTCGTATGACGACAAAATTGTTCGGTCAGGCGAAAACGAAAAAATATTGTTCATCTACGAAAATGCCTTGTCGCCAACCGAAAATAACCTGATTTCCCAAATCTTTACACGAAAAGATCTCGATGAACTTTTTCGCGAACAAAAACTCTCGGCGGGGTATGAATATGAATGGCGTCCGGGATTAAGCAATAAGATAAACGCCAGCTATATCAATCATTTTTCTCCTGAATTTTACCCGTTCATGAGGGCAGGTGTGCCGGTTGATCATGTTTCTGCTTTCGATTTTAGTATCGATACCCGCTTTTCGTGGCAGGAAAAATTAATTGACGATAAATTTCTTCGTTATTATGTGTCGACCAATTATCCGATCATTCACTTTGCAGTGGGTGGAGGCAAGATTTTGTACTCTGGAAAAGAAAGTTATTATGGGCGGGTTTTAACAGTCATCGATCAATATGTGAATATTGGGCAAACCTACCTGAGCTATGCCCTTGAGGGCGGAATTTATTTTGGTAAACTGCCATACACCATGCTCGACATCCCACGTGGGAACGAAACATTTGGTCTGTTTTCTTATGATTTTAACTTGATGAACTATATGGAATATGTTCACGACAAATACCTGCACCTCTACACAGCTTATCATCTCAACGGATTTTTGTTTAACCGGATACCGGTATTGAAGAAAATGGGCCTGCGCGAGGTTTTCTCGGCTAAAGGAATGATTGGTTCGTTAAGCCAAAAAAATCAGCAAATTGTTGAATTACCGCTCAACATTAGCAATACCAAAATGAACGATCCATACATCGAATTGGGAGCCGGAGTCGAAAATATTTTCCGTCTTTTCAGGATTGAAGCCATTTGGCGGGTAACTCCAAAATCGAACCTGGGAGCTCCAAATTTCGGTCTTCGTGCCAAATTCGAAATCAAACTGTAAGCATCAGGCGAACTACTTAAGCAAATACCGATAAAAGATTGTCGCATTTAGGAACGGGCGATTGCTCCCTACGAGCGAGATTGTGCTTCCTATTAGCGAGCGAGTACAAATTATAAGCGAGATTGTGCTTCCTATTAGCGAGCGAGCGCGAATTATAAGCGAGATTATGCTTCCTATCAGCGAGCGAGTGCGACATATCGCAAGGAGAGTGCAACATCTAAGCGAGTGAGTACAAATTATAAGCGAGATTGTCCTCCATATTAGCGAGCGAGTGCAAATTATAAGCGAGCGAGTACAAATTATGAGCAAGATTGTGCTTCAACCAGAAAGGTAAGTGCCTGGAAAGGAATAATTCTTATCCGATTTATAAAACACTTGCCATTGTGAAGATTGCAGATACTGTATTACCT
>Ga0302296_1000929_pt1 | contig 22614 bp, 22 predicted proteins | sample III_Fen_N3_1_FD_194546 | JGI IMG/M metagenome (GOLD analysis project Ga0302296, IMG submission 194546) | Peat permafrost microbial communities from Stordalen Mire near Abisko, Sweden - III_Fen_N3_1 | ecosystem: Environmental > Terrestrial > Soil > Wetlands > Permafrost | place: Sweden: Abisko...
TCGAAGCTCTTATTGGCGCCATATACCTGGATAAAGGTTATCCAGAAGCTAAAAAGTTTATCACTCGCAAACTGCTGAATAACTACGTAAATTTGGTTGAAGTACAAAATACAAACTCCAATTACAAAAGTCAGTTGATTGAATGGTCTCAGAAAAACAAAAGAGCCGTTTCGTTTGACACAACCGACGAAAGTAAAAATGATGGTAAACAGCCGTGGTTTTTAGCAACTATTGAAGTCGATAATGAACTTTTAGGAAAAGGATCTGGCGCTTCAAAAAAAGAAGCCCAGCAGAATGCATCAAAAGTTGCTCTTGATAAAATTAAAGATCTTTATCCTGATCCAAACCTAACTGAATAAGGACTTAAATTCCTTCCTTCACACTATCTTGTGTTAGTAAATCCCTAACCATAATTTCCTAACGATTTATTGACTGAAATAAATCAAATAAAGAATTACAATTTTCATTTACCTATTCTAAAACTTGAATGTTTACTATAGAGAAACTCCTGTGTTAAATATTGTTAAGTATTTATTACCAGTATTTTTAAAGATTATATTTGCGATATGAGTAGAAGGGTAATTCTTATATTGATTGTGATCATGGCATTGGTGATGACCAGTTTAATTCTGGTTCAAACCAACTCTATTTTAAAAGCACTCGAAATAAAAGAAGAGCAATTCAATAGCCAGGTGAAAAGTGCTTTGACAACTGTTGTATACCAACTCGAAATGGATGAGGCTTCATCCTTGGTCGATTTGGCAAAAGGCTTCAGCACTCCAAGAAACAATGGCGTTTTCCCAGGGAATATCCAACAATCAATATCCGGATCACTTTCATTGCAAAAGAAGATCCTTTCCTACCAATATTCACAGCAGGCTTCTGGTGCAGTTCATAGCGAAGAACTAGTCATCGATTTTGGTAATGTTGAGGACGAAAAAATTCAAAGCGAACGAGGGAAGCCTGGCGAATTTCCAAATGCTTTCGATATTATTCATGAATCAGATGGATTTGCCCGTAGGCAATATGAAGCCAGACTCGATCAAAGGGCTAAATTGTTTGCATTACAAACACAGGCATCTATTCTCTCTCAATTACCAATTGAAGATCGGATAGGCGATGTAAGCACCCTTGGACGATCCATAAAAGAAGAGTTGAAAAGACAAAACATCAATCTCGATTTTAGATATGCAATAAAAACTTTCCCCAATGGGAAGGAACAATTAATATACGGGGATAAAAATTTTACATCTGCCAAACAGAATGAATCTAGCATCCTTCTATTTCCGCATGACGACATTCTTCAACCAAATTATCTTTACCTGTATTTCCCAAAACAAAACTCCTATTTGCTGAAAGAAACAGGATTTCTGGTTATCCCTACTTTCGTTTTAACAGCCATGCTGATTGGCATATTTGTGTTCACAATCCTGATAATCCTTCGACAGAAAAAATTATCCAACATCAAAAACGACTTCATCAACAACATGACTCACGAGCTGAAAACTCCAATCTCGACAATTTCACTGGCCAGTCAGATGTTGCGCGACAATACGGTTACCAATACTCCCAGAACCATTGAGCATATCTCCGGAATCATCTTTCAGGAAAGTAAACGGCTAACCACACAGGTTGAAAAAGTACTTCAAATGGCGGTATTTAATGAAGGGAAACTGAAATTAAAATTTAAAGATGTAAACATAAATACACTGATTAAATCGGTTGTCTTAAACTTTGAACTTCGGGTTAAGTCTAAAAACGGTGAATTAACCGCTGATTTAAAGGCCAATCCGGAAATCATTAAAGCTGACGAGGTACATCTTACCAATGTTTTATTTAACTTGCTCGATAATGCAGTAAAATACAGCAAGGATGAGCCAAAAATTAATATTTCGAGCGAAATAAAGGATGAATATTTGGTTGTTTCGGTAAAAGATAACGGTATTGGAATCCAGAGCGAATATGTTGGCCAGATTTTTGAGCGATTTTACCGCGTTCCAACTGGCAATGTACACGATGTAAAAGGCTTCGGTCTGGGGTTGAGTTACGTTAAAATCATTGTTGACGCCCACAAAGGAAAAATAAAAGTTGATAGTGCGCCAAATAAAGGAACAAAATTCATGATATATTTTCCAATAAACATTGAAGAACATGGAAAAAAAAGTAAAATTGCTATTGGCCGAGGATGATGAAAACCTTGGATTGTTACTTAAGGAATATCTGATTGCCAAAGGATATGAAACTGATTTATATTCGGATGGAGAGTTAGCTTACAAAGGATTTACTAAAAATCAACCGTATAGCCTCTGCATTTTGGATATCATGATGCCTAAAAAAGATGGAATATCGCTGGCTAAGGATATCCGGTTGCTCAACATAGATGTCCCGATTATTTTCCTGACCGCTAAAAACATGAAGGAAGATGTATTGGAAGGTTTCAAAATCGGCGCCGACGATTACATTACAAAGCCATTCAGCATGGAAGAGCTAATTTTTCGCATCGAAGCCATTATGCGGCGGGTAAGTCAGGATAACAATTCGCACGAAAATGCTATTTACCAATTGGGAATTTACAATTTTGATTCGCGTAAGCAAATCCTTGCTGGAGGAGAAGATGGCGAGGTGAAACTGACAACCAAAGAAGCAGAATTGCTCCGGCTGCTATGTAATAATGCCAATAAAGTTTTGGAACGTAATTTTGCTCTAAAAACAATCTGGATCGACGACAATTATTTCAATGCCCGCAGTATGGATGTTTACATTACCAAACTCCGGAAACATTTGAAAGACGATCCGAAAGTTGAAATCATTAACGTTCATGGCAAAGGCTACAAGCTGATTATGTAATTTGAAACTGAATAATGATATAAAAAATCCTGCTGAAAAGCGGGATTTTTTGTTTTTAGTTTGGGCACGGATTAAAAATCCGCGCCAGCAAGGGGTAGTTGATGTTGTACGCTGGCCTTTATTTTTTCTCCTCTTGATTAGACACAATATCAGACACAATATCAGATTTGGACATCTCATTTTCATTCCACCACTTTCCATCAATATAATGCCATTGGGTTAAATATGTCCCATTTGCAACTATGGCTGAATTAATACTAACACTCCAAATACCTCTATCAACAGCAATGGAATCTGAAATAACCTTTGATAGTGATTTATCTTGTGCAAATCGCAATCCACGATTATATAATTGCTTAAAATATTCATTAATACTTTTTCTGTCATTCAATGTCAAATACTGGTCTGGCATCATGCAAGCATTGTCAGAATATCTCAAGCTAACAGAATCAATTTGTCCTGAATTAAACCATTGGACAAATTTAGAATTAGAGCTACTTCTTTCGAATTGCTCACGAATCGCCATTTTGGCTTGAGCTTTAACATTTGAGCTAAATGAAAATATTAGAACTATACAAATAGTTAAAAATGGAGCGGATAAAATCATTAACTTTTTCATTGTGTTTGTTTTTAAGTTAAATAAATCAAATAAATATTTATAAAATTGCTCGAGCCAATTAAAAATAACAGATCCAATTGTTCTGAATCTATTAGATATTTCTTTCGATGAATCATAAATATTGCAATCCAGAGCAGAAAAGATAATCTTAACAGTGTAGGTCCTTGGCGTCACCTCTCCAGATTCAATACGCTGAAGAGTTCTCACATTTAAATTACATTTTTCAACAAGTTCCTCTTGAGTTAATCCTTTAGATTTTCTCAATTCTACAATCTTTTTACCTAATTCTGGTTGCTTCATAATTCATTGAAATTTTGAGCAATTTTATATATTTACTTAAAAACAGTCTAGTAATCTTCTTGTATTTATCACGGTTTTAGAACGGCATTTACCCGACATTTCTATAATCATTTGATTTTGCTATTGTTTAAAATCACAATTTAAGGCAGCACTTTCCTCGGAGCGTTTTTTGGCTTGTGTACAACTAGGAACTATCACTAAATATACACTACTTTTTGGTACTCTCACTTATCGTAAGCCGTGATGTTTATCCTTGGGAGTAATCAATCCTGACAAGTCTTGGAGACCTGTCAGGATTAAAATAAGCAACACTATTTGGCTACGGCCGGGTTAGCATCTTTCTCCTTGCCTTTTCGTTTGGCCAGACTGGCGTATGTTTTACGCAGTTTGTCCATTTCATTAAACAAGTTGGTCAGGATTTCAGAAGAAGTAAAGTTAACGGCCTGCTCCACGGCGGTACAAAACTGCTCGTAGCTTTTTGCTGCTGCGGCTCTCAGGCTGCTGGCCGAAGGTCCTTCAACGGCAGCGCCCTGTTCGTTCCGGGTTTGGTAAAGCTCACCCATCGTAGTGTTGATGGTTTCGAGCCCGGTCATCATTTCGCTAATGCCAAGGGTGGCTGCTTGTGCCTTCAGGACTGCGCTGGCATTGTACTTACCGAAAAGCTCTTTTAAAACACCAATCTGGGTGTTCAGGGGCTTCGTGTTGTTGTCCCAGTACGGATTAAGAAAAATCTGGAAGCTTTCGCCTGCTGCCTTCTTTTCAGCATCGCGGCCCTTCACTGCTGTAACCACGTTGCGCTTAACTTCGGCGAACCGGTCGTCGCTATCGATATCCACTTCTACCAGTTGAGCGGTCAGCACACTTTTCGAAGCCTTGTTCATCTGCTCGCCCATGGCGATGTTGTCGGTTTCGAGCCGGGCAAGGGTTAGCCGAGGCATTTCGCCGATACTCTCACTTACCGGGATTGCACACTCGATGCTCGATTTGTTCAGCGAATACAGATCGTCAATCGTCAGGTTGCTTACATAAACAGTAGTGAACTCTTTTGTTTGCATGATCATTGGTTTTTAGTTTAACATTACTTAGGGCTATTTCATTTTGCGTATCTCAATTCAGTTGTAACTTCTGTAATTTACACACAGCCGCTCTGTCGTCGGTTGAAGCTTCCGTAATTTACAGATGGTCGGCAGGTCGTCGGTTGAAGCTTCCGTAATTTACAGATCGTCCAACCAACTCCGGTTGAAGCTTCCGTAATTTACACATGGGCCAACAGGCTCCGGTTGGAGCTTCCGTAAATTCAGGCGACTTCTCCACATCCCGATTTAATCCTGAATATTTTACTGCTGATTTCTCTATGGATATACTCATTACAACGGCAATTGAGGTGGACTCCTGAAAGTTACAGACTGACCTTAAAAAAACGGGCTGAGCTAATTTATAAAAAATAAGCAAGAAAGTCAATATGTAAATCACAGAATTTACGTGTTGCGACAAGAAAAAAGGGTTTCCCCGTTGCCGGAAAAACCCTTTTTGATATGGTGTTTGGGATTGATTTTGTAGAGACGCCCAAATTGGGCGTCTCTACAAAATCAATCTAATTTTAGTACAGCAAGGAAAGCATTCTGTGGAACTTCCACATTTCCGATTTGTTTCATGCGTTTCTTTCCCTTTTTCTGTTTTTCGAGCAATTTACGTTTACGGGTAATGTCGCCTCCGTAGCATTTGGCAGTTACGTCTTTCCGCACAGCCTTCACTGTTTCGCGCGAAATAATCTTGGCGCCAATGGCAGCCTGTATCGCAATGTCGAACTGCTGACGTGGTATCAACTCTTTCAGCTTTTCGCACATCCGTTTTCCGAAATTATACGCATTGTTGAAATGAATTAAAGTAGACAAGGCATCCACCATTTCACTGTTCAGGAGAATATCTAAACGCACCAATTTGGCTGGACGGAAATCGAGCATGTGATAATCGAACGAGGCATATCCTTTCGAGATACTTTTCAGCTTATCGTAAAAATCGAATACAATTTCACCTAACGGAAGATCGAATACCATTTCAACGCGATCAGTAGTTAGGTAATCTTGCTTCAAAAGTGTTCCTCGTTTATCAAGACACAAAGTCATGATTGGCCCGATATAATCTGCGGCCGTAATAATGTTGGCACGGATAAACGGTTCGTCAATATCGTCGATGGTGGTAGTTGCCGGCAAACCCGATGGATTATATACATTGATCGTTTCGCCTTTGGTAGTGTGTACATGGTAAAGCACGTTGGGGACAGTGGTAATCACGTTCATATCGTATTCACGATCGAGACGCTCCTGAACAATTTCCATGTGCAAAAGTCCGAGGAAACCGCAACGAAAACCAAAACCCAGAGCTGCCGAAGATTCCGGCTCGTAAGTGAGTGAGGCATCGTTCAGTTGCAATTTCTCCATGGAAGCGCGAAGATCTTCGTAATCTTCGGAATCGATGGGGTAAACTCCGGCGAAAACCATTGGTTTTACTTCTTCAAAACCTTCGATAGCCTTTTCACATGGCGCTTTCGAATGTGTAACGGTATCGCCAACCTTTACCTCACGGGCAGTTTTAATACCACAAATAATGTATCCAACGCTTCCTGCTTTCAATTCGGCACGTTCAAACATCCCGAGTTTCAGCGCTCCTACTTCGTCAACGACATATTCTTTCGATGCATTCACGAATTTCACCTGATCGCCCTTTTTGATGATGCCATTTTCCACTTTTAAATAGGCGATAACACCACGGAAAGGATTAAAAACTGAGTCAAAAATCAATGCCTGAAGGGGGGCATCTTCAACGCCCTTTGGTTCAGGAATGTCGTTGACAATGCGTTCCAGAATTTCTTCAATTCCAAGTCCTGTTTTGCCACTGGCGCGAATGATGTCGGTGCGTTTACAGCCAATCAGTCCGATAATCTGGTCCTCAACGATTTCAGGCATCGCGTTATCCAGATCCATCTTATTCAGGATTGGAATAATTTCCAAATCGTGATCGATGGCCAAATATAAATTTGATATGGTTTGTGCCTGAATTCCCTGCGTTGAGTCTATAATTAGCAAAGCTCCTTCGCAAGCAGCGATTGAGCGTGAAACTTCGTATGAAAAGTCAACATGTCCCGGAGTATCAATTAAATTCAGAATATATTCCTGTCCATTAAGTGTGTACATCATCTGGATGGCGTGGCTCTTGATGGTAATTCCACGCTCCTGCTCCAGATCCATACTGTCGAGAACCTGAGCTTTCATTGCACGGCCGTCAACTGTTTTGGTATATTCGAGTAGTCTGTCAGCCAGCGTACTTTTTCCGTGATCGATGTGCGCAATAATACAAAAATTACGTATGTTTTTCATTCCTGAAATTTCTAAAAACCTTATTAATCAAATCCTCCAATTGCATTTGCCGCAAAGATATTCAAATTTCGGTAACCTTCGCAGCGTTTAAAATCTAGTCGTGGAAAATTCAATTTCGTATTTCGTTTCAGTGTGAATATGCCTACCTTTATGCCTTTCATAACATCCACTAAATGAAGCAAACCATTTATCTGATTTTAATCCTGATTGCAGCAGTTGCCTGTAAAGAAGTTTACGAAGCACCACCTCAGGCATTATTACGGGCGACGCTTCTGAATTCAACCACTGGTGGAACCACCACGCCAACGGTATCCGTCCGTGGAATAGGAATTGAATCCTACTTGGTTAAAGACAGTATTTTAAGCGTTTTAAACTTGCCCTTATCTGCAAATAATGAATCTGGTTTTCTGATCACATTTGGTACAATTAGGGATACCATCACCTTTACCTATAAAGACTCGTTGAAATACGCGTCGATGGAAACAGGCTTTTACAATGAATATAAATTGCGCCACATTGATTTCTCGAAAAATAGAATTGATTCCATCCTAATTACTGATAGTCTGGTAACCCAAACATTGCATGAAAATATTAAGCTTTACATTCATCCTTAGTCTTCTGGTCGTATTTAGCTACGGGCAAAAAGAACCTCAAAAGAAGATCAAACCGAAACGAACCGACAATTACATCCGGATGAAAGGTATTCGTTTGGGTACTGATATAACCCGGCCATTTCAGAATTTATGGACTAAAGGGAACCGCTATGGTTCTGAATTTTCAGCAGATATGGAATTATGGCCCAATTTATTTCCGGTTTTCGAGTCGGGAATAGATATCATGAAAATCAAAACAGACTACATTGATTACAAAAGCTCCGGAAGTTACTCGCGCATTGGAATAGACTATAATTTTCTTCCGGCAGAAAACAAAAACGACAAAAACATCTTCTTCGCAGGCATTCGTTACGGATTTGTATTGGCAAAGCAGCAAGTAAATTCTTATAAGATAGATTCCTATTGGGGTCCTATTACAGGAGGATTCGGCAATCAAAATTATTTTGCTCACTGGGCCGAATTTCTGGTTGGAATTAAAGGCGAAATTCTGCACAACATCTATTTGGGCTGGACAATTCGTGGCAAAATAAAACTCAACAACAAAGATATCGGCATGCCACCTACTTATTTTATTCCAGGCTACGGGAAAGCTGAAAAGGGATTTAATGCTGATATTACCTATTCAGTGTATTACAACCTTCCGTGGGATTTCAGAAAGTCTATTGGAGGAAAGAAAACCTCGACTGAAAATACAAATAAGAAACCAACTTCTATTAAAAAATAACTTCTGATTCCGAGTGCATATAAACAAAAAATGATCGGCAATGCCGATCATTTTTTGTTTATTCTCATTAAAGAGATCATTTCTTTTACTTATTCTTAGGAGCTGGAGTTGCCGCTTTTTTATCAGACGAACAGCAAGCTTTCTTATCTGGCGAACAACAAGCCTTCTTATCAGACGTACAAGCCTTTTTGTCTTTTTCACTACATGTGGTAGTTGTAGCTTTTTTATTTTCGTCTTTTGCAGCTGCATTTACAGTTGAAGTGGCCAATCCCATTGTAAAAGCCAGTGCCAAAATCATTGCTAATTTTTTCATGATATTCTATTTATTGGTTAATGTGATATTCTTCTGCCAAACTAAAAATATTTTCTGTAATTGCAAAATGCGTTAACAATCATTTTGTATAAATAGATATAACAAACTGTAGACACCTATCCAAATCCCAAACGGCAAACCGCCTCCGGGCTAATCAACTCATTCAGACTCTGCTCATCCATTAAATTAGAATTTAGAATTGCCTGCCTTATTGTTATCTGATCTTCTTTAGCCTTTTTTGCAATTTTGCTGGCATTTTCATAACCTATAACTGGAATAACCGCGGTAATCAAGGCAGTTGAATTCAGTACATTTTTTCGGCATTGGTCTTCGTTAGCTTTCAAATCCTGAATACAATGAACCCGAAGCATTTTCGTAGCATTGCTCAAAAGATCAATACTTTCCAAAAGTGAGTGCGCAATGAGAGGCATAAATTGGTTAAGTTCCATATTTCCTCCGGCAGCAGCCTGAGCAATTACAACATCATTTCCCATCACCACCATTGCAACCTGCGCCGCAGCCTCTGGAATAACCGGATTTATCTTCCCGGGCATAATCGACGATCCTGCTTGTTTTTCCGGAAGTATGATTTCTGCAAAGCCGGCATCAGGGCCACTCGACATTAAACGCAAATCGTTACTGATTTTCAAAACTGAAACTGCACAGGCCTTTAACAATCCGGAAACCTCCACAAAAACATCTGCATTTTGCGTATTGTCGATCAGATTTTCAGCTCTTGCCAATCCAATTCCGGTATTTTCGCGCAGGTTATCAACTACCCGGAAAATGTACTGACGTGGAGCCCCTAATCCCGAACCAATAGCAGTACCCCCCAAATTCACCACTCTCAGTCGTTCTTCACATTTCGAAAGCCTCCATCGGTCGCGGTTAAAAGCTTCGGCATAAGCACCCATTTCGCGCCCCAATGTGGTCAAAACGGCATCTTGTAACTGAGTTCTCCCGATCTTCACTACATGTGCAAATTCTTTTTCTTTCGCCTGAAATGCTTCCTGGAGCGCAAGTGCCGATTGCTCAAGCCGACGGATCATGCGGATAGCAGCAACTTTGAGTGCAGTGGGATATGTATCGTTGGTGGATTGATGCAGATTGATATCATCGAGCGGTGAAATAAAAGAGTAGTCGCTCTTCTCCTTTCCTGCAATTTCAAGAGCCCGATTGGCAATTACCTCGTTCACATTCATGTTGGTCGAAGTACCTGCCCCACCCTGGAGACTGTCGACAACAATGTATTCGTTTAGTAGTCCGTCAGCCATTTCAATGCAAGCCATTTCTATAGCCTCGGCCTTTTGTGTATCAGAAAAATAACCCAGATTCCGATTGGTTTGGAAACAAGCAAGCTTAACCGCTCCAAAAGCTTTTACCAATTCCGGATGAACAGCCTTCCCTGAAAGTTGGAAATTCTCCAATGCCCGCTCAGTATGAATTCCCCATAGTGAATCAGCAGGAATTTGACGTGTTCCAAGGAGATCGGTCTCCATCCGGTATTTCTGCATTTACGAAGCTGATTTTTGGTTATCTAACAGTCAAAGCTAAGCAATTATTTACTTCTTTGTTTTGCTGATTAACCGAATATCTTTCATCACCATTTCCTTATCAACAGCTTTGCACATGTCGTAAATAGTGAGCAGGGCCACATTCACACCGGTAAGCGCTTCCATTTCGACCCCTGTTTTGCCAACACACAAAGTAGTGCATTCAACTTGAACTCCTTTTTCCTGAAGCGTACATTTTACATCAATCTTCCAGAGTTGAAGTGGGTGGCAAAGCGGAATCAATTCACCCGTTCGTTTGGCTCCCTGAATTCCGGCAATCTCGGCAACAGTCAACACATCGCCTTTTTTGATCTGGTTTTGGCGGATTAGTTCCACGGTTTCTGGCTGAAGCTGAATAAAACCCTTGGCCACGGCTTCCCTCTCCTGATCTGGCTTTTGGCTGACATCAACCATTTTTGCCTTGCCTTTTTCGTCGGTATGACTTAATTTGTTCATATTTCAAGTTTCAAAAAAATGTTACTGTTTACAAGTTGCGCGTTTTACTCGTAACACAAAACTCGCAACTCTTTTTATCCCCCAATATTATAGAATTCTCCAGATTTATTATAAGTTCCGCTTTTAGGTTTGTTGCTCAAAGCCATATTCAAGGCCTCCTGATTCCCGAGTTTACGGATATTATATGCTAAATCGCTGAAAAGACAAGGTTTAATGTCGCCATTGGCAAGCAACCGAACACGGTTGCATTTGCTGCAATTGCCACCTTCACCACCTTCAACCGTTGAAAATTCACCGGTCTTCAGATTCATCTGATGTATAAACCGAAGCTTCAATCCATTACTTTCACAAAAAAGTTTCAGTTTTTTGGTTTCCTCGTCAGGTTGACCAAGCAAAACACAATTGACCTTTATTGGTTCCAATCCGGCTTTTTGAGCGGCTTCAATTCCTTCCAAGGCTAAGTTTAAATCACCATCGCGAGTTATCTTGCAATAGTTATCTGGATTTACGGTATCCAAACTGATATTGATTCGGTTTAATCCGGCTCTCTTCAAATCATCGGCATATTTCGGAAGCAAAATGCCGTTGGTAGTCATCGATAAATCTTCTAACCCATCAATCTTGGCTAAGATCGAAACTAATTCAACGATACCTTTTCTCACCAATGGTTCGCCACCAGTCAATCGCACTTTGGTAATTCCATTGGCTACAGCTAATTTGGTAAATTCAGAGATTTCCTCAAAACTAAGAATGTCAGAATGATCGAGCAACCGAATACCTTCCTCTGGCATACAATAGGTGCAGCGCAGATTGCAACGGTCGGTTACCGAAATACGCAAATAGTTTATTGGTCGGTTAAAGCGGTCGAACATACACTAGTTCTCCTTTATTAATTTCGGTTTTCCCGACCGGTAAAGTTATAAAACCAAATGCCTGATGATAGGCATGGATGTGAGCCGAGCCATGATATTCAACCATCCGGACTTCATTCCCGTTGGTAATCTGTACGGGTAAACATTCTTCCTTGTCCGATCTTTTCCGCAAGAAATCTTGACTCATTGGCAAAGGCAAACGAATTTCAGCTTGCTCATAATTCATCAGTTTCCGGAGAAATGGCAATGCAAAAACCTCGAACTGAATAAACGACGAAACCGGATTTCCCGGCAGTCCAATAATGTATTTATTTCCTTTCGACGCAAAAGTAGTGTGCTGACCTGGCTTGATATTGATTTTGCTGAAATGAATTTCAAAATCCAATTTCTGAATAATTTTTGGGACAAAATCAAAATCGCCAACCGAAACTCCACCTGAAAGAATGGTTACATCATTTTCTTCAACTGATTTTTCGATGATTTCAGTTGTCAATCTTTCATCGTCAGGCACAATTCCATAATGGTTAATTGGAAAGCCATATTTGGTGCATTGAACATGAAGCTGAGGTCCGTTTGAGTTACGAATCTGCGCCAATTGAGGTATTTCTTCAGGACTAACCAATTCCGATCCAGTTGAAATAATACCAACTTCAGGCCTTTTATACACCATTGGATTTATGCAACCTACTGATGCCAATATGGCAATGTGCTGAGGTTTCAACATCGTTCCCGTCGAAATTACCAGATCGCCCACTTTCAAATCCTCACCTTTCAGACAAATATTTGAATTGGTTTTTGTTCCTAAAAACCGAACTTTTCCGGGAGCAATTTCTTCGGAATATTCGACCATAAAAACGGTGTCAGCACCTTCCGGAACCTGAGCACCAGTCATTATTTTGGAACATTGGCCCGATCCAATTTTTTTTGTTGAAGCATATCCGGCAGGAATGATCTCAACGACCGTAAGTTCCTGCTCCAAATCAGTCCAGCGACACGCATAGCCATCCATAGCCGATTTATTAAAAGGTGGCATATCTATATCAGCAAATACATCTTCAGCTAAAATATATCCGGAAGAATGGATATAATTCACCTTTTTTGTATCCAACGGTTGAGCTTTGGAAAAGGCAATTTCGAGGGCTTCGTTAAGCGTAATCATGCTCTTCTATTTTCCAGAATCGGTTAAAATAAACATCTTCAGGATTCAAACTAAATTCTTTCCCGTCGGAAAATGTTGTAACATCGGCTAATTCACGCATTTCCTTGGAAGCAGGTTTATCAATTGTATCGCTTGCCTGAATGAATATAAAAAGCTCAGGAACCAGTATATGGCGCAATTCGGCTGATTCGACTAAAAATGGCTGATCTGGATCTAAAAGAACTGACGTTAACTGGAATGATTCCTTCAAAAATTCGTCGGTTGTCTGAATGAAGTAAGATTTTTCGGCTCCAGCCCTTAAATAGCGGGAAGTGTCTTTATTGGAATTGTAATCCGTTTCTTCATAAATCCGAAAATTGCTATTCTCAACTATCGGAATCAGTCCTTTAGTTGTATCATGAAAGTGAGGCGTAATTTTTATTGCTGCCATTTTTTTTAGCCGATTACTGGAAATTACGTTACAAATAAAAGTGGTTTTTCCAACATTACGACCAGAGCCTGCGACAAGCAATAAATCTTTAAATCTTGAATTCATCGTGTGGCTTTATTTCTATTACTTAAGGGAAGGCATTATTGACAAACCACTGAAGGAAGTCAGGTTTCTCCTTTCCAAATCATTCCGCATCAGCGGAAATCGGGAGGCTGAAAGGTTTCCAATTCAACCCATCGGTTTTAGTAACATATGCCAGGCAATTAGTCACTAAAACTCGGAGTATTAATACATATGCAAATATAGAAATATTTGGATGAGTTTCAAGTAATCTTGAATTTCAAATCTTGAGTCTTGAATAAAAAGAGGCTATCTTTCGAATTATCTTTTCGTTTTTTTTCACTCGCATTTAAGACTCAAGATTCAAGATTTTCTCTACTTTTTATAGAAGTTCATCTGCTGAAGGTAGTCCCAGCTGCGATACGGAAGAAAATGTCGGATATCCTTTCCGGCTTTGATGGAATCGCGGATAAATGTTGAAGAAATCTCCATAAGTGGTGCATTTGCAACCTGAACACGAGGATATTTCAGTGCACTTTCAGGATTAAAGCCAGGGCGTGGATAAACAATGATGTCGTAATTGGCCAATAAAACATCGGCATTTTTCCATTTGCGGATGCTGTCCAGATTATCGGAGCCCATCAGGATAAAAAACTGATGAGTCGGATATTTTTCGCTCAAATGAGCAAGTGTATCAATGGTGTACGATGGTTTTGGCAAGCCAAATTCAACTTTTGATGCCCGAAAACGCAAATCATCGCCAATGGCGCGATTGACCAGTTCCAACCGATTATAATCGTCAAGCAGTGTTTTTTTCTTTTTCAGCGGATTTTGCGGACTCACAACAAACCAAAGCTGATCGATGTCGGTGTATTCGACCATGTAATTGGCAATGGCCATGTGTCCAACATGAATTGGATTGAATGAGCCAAAGTATAGTCCGGTTTTAATCATTGCCTGGTTTTATTCAGTCACCCTGAACTTGTTTCAGGGTCTCGATTTTATAAAGATGCTGAAGCAAGTTCTGCATGACAAGTTATCTATTTTGCCGAAATAAATTCACGGATGCACATTTCTGACTCTTCAAAAGCTTTTTCGATATCTTCGTTTACAACAATCACATCAAACTGATCGGAAAAAGTCAATTCATATTCAGCTTTTGCAACGCGTTTTTCAATTACTTCAGGAGTGTCTGTCGAGCGTAAAATCAGCCGGTTACGCAATTCCGTAACCGATGGTGGTCGCACAAAAACGGCCAACGCTTCATTGCCATAGAACTTTTTAATGTTGCATCCGCCAACCACATCCACATCAAATATTACATTTTGTCCCTTGGCTCGAATTCGATCGACTTCTGATTTTAGAGTTCCATAGTATGTTCCGACATAAACTTCTTCCCATTCAAGAAATTCATTGTTTTCAATTTTCTTTCTAAATTCATCCGGAGTCAGAAAATAATAGTCTTTGCCATCGGTTTCAGTGTGCCGCTTTCCTCTACTGGTTGCCGAAATGGAAAATTCGAGGTTTAAATCTTTATTGAGCAAATGACGCACAATGGTCGTTTTCCCTGCTCCTGATGGCGCTGAAAATATGATGAGCTTTCCTTGCATAAACGATTTTCAAGTTTCAGGTTAAAGTTTCCAGTTGGAACTCCTATCGAAATTCGATATTGTTAATTGAATGTTCTGATTTCTTTAAAGTACATTCAGAACTTGTTCCTTAATTTTTTCCAGATTGTCCTTCATCTGAACAACGATTCGCTGAAGGTTGCTTTCGTTGGCTTTTGAACCGAGTGTATTGATTTCGCGGCCAATTTCCTGAGCGATAAAACCCAACTTGCGGCCTGAAGGTTCGTCTTCGTTCATGGTTTCGGTGAAATAACTGCAATGATTGGCCAAACGGACTTTCTCTTCGTTGATGTCCAGTTTTTCCATGTAATAAATCAGTTCCTGCTCAAACCGGTTTTTGTCCAGATTTCCATTTAATTGAAGCGCATCGAGACTATCCTTAATTTTAGTCTTCACATTCTCCATGCGTTGAGTTTCGAACGGCTCAACCTGGTTCAACAAATCGAGAATGTTAGCAATGTTGGTATCAATATCAGCTTTAAGCGCCAAGCCTTCCTGATCGCGAAAACGATTGAGTTCTTCCAAAGTTTTAATCAGGTTTTCACGAACAGTCAGCCATTCAGTTTCGTCTAACTCATCATATACCATTTTTACCGTTTCGGGCAAACGCATGATGCTTTGCATAATAGATTCATCTATCGTGAGCCCTAATTCTCTGTAAACTGTTTTGAGTTGACCGTAGTAATCCTTAATGATTACAGCGTTAATCCGGGAGGTGCTTTCTGTTCCCAAGTTATCGAGATAAAGGGCAAAATCTACTTTTCCACGAGTGAGCATTTCTGAGATTAACCGGCGAATTTCGAGGTCCTTTTCGCGATACATCGAAGGAATACGGGTATTTATGTCGAGTTGTTTGCTGTTAAGCGACTTAATTTCTAATGTAATTTTTTTAGTTCCTACTTCGAATTCGGTTTTCCCGAATCCAGTCATCGATCTGATCATATTCTATATGGTTTTAGCCTCTAAAGATAAGGTAAAAAGGCAGAAGTTAAAAAGTAATTCAATTATCAAGCTTCCGCCTTCCAGCTTCTGCCTTTTTTATGCAATTACACCCGATCCAATGAGTTCGTCGCCTTCGTACCAAGCTGCAAACTGGCCTGAAGTAATTCCGCGTTGTTCTTCATCGAAAATAATGTACATGCCATCTTCCCGCTGATAGATGGTTGCTTTTTCTAATGGCTGACGGTAGCGGATTCTCAAATCATATTTACGGCTTTCTCCTGAATTCATTACTAAATCCGGACGAATCCAATGGATTTCATCTTTCGGGACAAAAAGACCAGGCCGATATAATCCCGGATGTTCGGTGCCTTCGCCTACATAAATGATGTTGCGGTTGACATCGGTTCCAATAACAAAAAGAGGATCTTCATGTCCACCAATGTTGAGGCCTTTGCGCTGACCAACGGTATAATAATGAGCTCCCTGATGTTCGCCAATGACTTTACCACTCCATGGTTTGTAAGGAAATGCTGAACAAAGTTTGTGGAAATTCTCTTCAGTCTTTTCGATGTTCTTTTTCTTAGCGATGAATTCAGCCGGAACTTCAATTACATTACCTGTTTTGGGTTCAAGTTGCTGCTGAAGGAATGTGGGCAGATCAACTTTGCCTACAAAGCAAATTCCCTGCGAATCTTTTCGCTCAGCTGTTGGCAAGTTTTGTTGACGTGCAATCTCACGAACTTCAGGCTTTTCCATATGGCCAATTGGAAACATGGCCTTCGAAAGCTGATATTGATTCAACTGGCACAAAAAATAACTCTGATCTTTATTGTTGTCCAATCCTGTCAGCAGCTGGTAAATTGCTTTTTCGTCTTTTTCGAATTCCGACTTCCGGCAGTAATGGCCGGTTGCCACAAAATCGGCCTCGTATTTCAGGCATTCGTCCAGAAAAATATCGAACTTAATTTCGCGATTGCAAAGCACATCAGGATTAGGTGTGCGGCCTTTGCTATATTCGGCAAACATGTAATCTACCACCCGCTGCTTGTAATCTTTGCTAAGGTCGACAATATGAAATGGAATTTCGAGTTTTTTGGCCACCATTTCGGCAATCATGGCATCATCTTCCCATGTACACCGCGAAGTAATTGTTCCAGTTCGGTCGTGCCAATTCACCATGAATAAAGCAATCACATCATGCCCCTGTTGCTTCAGCAAATATGCGGCAACACTCGAATCAACACCTCCCGATAATCCAATAACAACACGACTCATTTTGATAGTTCAAAGTTTCAATCTCAAAATTTCAGGTTTCAGTCTGAGAAATACCAATCTGACAACTGGGAACTGAGACTAGAGACTCAAAATATTTGGTCTGCAAAAGTATCGAAACGAGCGAACTTTTCCAAAGTCTAAATCAGGTCAGCAGTGTCAATGTCATTCATGTCAATTATATTTTTCAGGATTGCATACATGCTTAATCCTGAGGTAGAATTGGTACTACTTTCTTTACATTGAAAAATTAAGGATTAAAAGCTTCAACGAATAAACGTTCACAAACAATTTGAGATAAAGTTTCTGAAGGATGATTGATATATCCAACCAACATACTCTGATCGAAAGGTTCAATTGATTTTATTTCAATAACAACTCCCAGAATAAGTTCTTTGCTATTTAAAAACTTCAGTAAGTCCGAAGAATCATTTGAAAGTTCAATCAGTCTCACAAATTCTCCTTTTTTGCACTCGTTCAACCGCCGGCTTATTTTTGTGACGATGTTTCCTTCTTTGTCAGGGATAGGTGAACCATGAGGATCAACTGAAGGATATTCAAGCAATTCATCCATCCTTTCAAAAAAGGCTTGTGAATTGATATGTTCGATCTGTTCCGCAATTTCATGTACTTCATCCCATTGAAATCCCATCTTGGTAACCAGAAATATTTCTGTCAGACGATGTTTTCTAACTATTGAGGCTGCAAGCTTTTTCCCTTTTTCAGTAAGCGAAATTGGTTTATATTTTTCGTAATTTACATGCCCTTGCTTTGTTAGTTTATTTATCATACTATTTACAGTAGGAAGGCTTACTTTTAGTAAACTGCTCAATTCTGAAATATTGACTGACTCTTTTCCTATTAAAAGGGAAAATAAAGTCTTCAAATAATTTTCCTCTGTTTGTGAAGCCATGGTTCTTATACATTTAAGACAAAAATAGAACAAAAGTTTGCACTATTTGTTAGATATCTCTAAGATATTATTTTTACTTGTCTAATTTGTGAGTTCCGTAATATTTATATGAAATCAGAATCATTAAGTGAAGTACATTCATCAGTAGAAACAGATAAAAAAGGCTGGAGAAAGATTCTTGCTTTTTTGGGACCAGCCTATTTGGTAAGTGTTGGTTATATGGATCCAGGAAACTGGGCGACAGATATTGCAGGAGGATCTGAATTCGGATATAAATTGATTTGGGTATTGCTCATGTCAAATTTGATCGCTGTTCTTTTACAATCATTAAGCGCACGTCTGGGTATTGTTAGAGGAATGGATTTGGCACAGGCATCAAAAGATACTTATCCAAAATGGGTCAATATCCCGCTATATATTATTGCTGAGATTGCTATTGCGGCATGCGACCTGGCCGAAATTGTCGGGATGGCCATCGGTTTAAATTTACTCTTTGGTTTACCTTTAATCTGGGGGATAAGTGTAACAGCTTTGGATACTGTGCTGCTGCTTTTCCTTCTGAATAAAGGAATGCGAACAATGGAAGTATTTATTATATCTCTGGTGTTCATTATTGGATTGTCCTTTTTTGCTGAAATGTTAATTGTGTCTCCAGTTTACGGCGATGTATTTAAAGGATTTATTCCTTCCAATTTAAATGGTGATGCCTTGTATATTGCTATCGGGATTATTGGGGCAACAGTGATGCCACATAATCTATATTTACATTCATCACTTGTTCAAACCCGCAATTTTGAAAGGACAAGTAAAGGAATGAAAAATGCTATTAAGCTGAATCTATTTGATACTACCATTGCCCTTAATTTGGCTTTTTTTGTTAATGCGGCGATATTGGTACTTGCAGCTGCGGCGTTTTACGTGAATGGATTTTTTAAAGTAGCTGAAATTCAGGATGCATCTAAACTGCTGGACCATTTATTTGGGAAGGCGGCTCCGACATTCTTTGCTATTGCACTGATAGCGTCTGGCCAAAGTTCGACAATTACTGGTACCTTAGCAGGACAAATTGTGATGGAAGGGCATTTGAATCTTAGGATTCAACCCTGGCTAAGGAGGTTGATAACCAGGCTTCTGGCGATTATTCCGGCTTTGCTTACGATTGTTTATTTTGGAGATGGCGCTCTTGGTAGCCTGTTAATTTTAAGTCAGGTGGTTTTAAGTCTCCAACTGGGTTTTGCAGTAATTCCGCTTATTCATTTTAATTCGGATAAAAAGCTGATGAAAGAGTTTGCCATCAAATTGTGGGTTAAAATTCTGGCATGGATAAGCGCCTCCATTATTGTTTACCTCAATATTCACCTGGTTATTGATGAGATATCTGGATGGATTGTGAATGCAGGCGACAATAAAATCTTTATTTACGTACTTGTTATCCCTGTTGCAATTGGTTGTCTTGCACTTTTGGGTTATGTTCTTATTCATCCTTATATAACATCTTCTTATAAGAGAAAAACTCAATTACCTCACGGACAGGCAGTCGATTTTTTTGATGGCGCATCAATCGAATACAGGCATATCGGTATTGCCATCGATTTTTCAGGAAACGATCAAAAGATTATCAAAAGTGCACTTAACCAGGGTGGCAAGGAAGCGACTTATACGTTTATCCATGTTGTTGAAAGTGCTGCTGCCCGGTATTTGGGTAAAAATACGATGGATTATGAAACCCAGTTGGATTATAGTAGTTTGTTAAAGTATCAGACTGATTTGAATGAATTGGGATATAAAGTCAAAATCAAGATAGGGTTTGGAAGTGCTGCTACTGAAATAACTAAGATTATTTTACATCATGACATTGATTTGCTAGTGATGGGTGCACACGGACACAAAGGGTTTAAGGACCTTGTATTTGGCACCACCGTAGATTCTGTTCGGCATAAAATTAAAATCCCTTTATTCATTGTAAATTAAATCACATTGAAAAACACATTACTGCTCATATTATCAGCGATTTATTCAATAAGTTTTGCGCAAACCTTGCAAGATTCTACTAAACGTAATTTCAATCTTTTACACCAAACACCGAAGAGCCAGATGAGAAGTTTTGAGACTGATCGTCCGGATGCAACAGAAAGTGCTTATACAGTGGATGCGGGTCATTTTCAGTTTGAAACTGACTTATTTAAAGTTGATCGGTCGAAAGTGAACGGAATAAAAACAGTACAAAATTATTTCAACTCCTTTAATGCAAAGCTGGGGCTCACCAATTCGCTCGACATTCAGCTATTTGCCGATATGCTGGTTCATACGAATATAACCGGTGCAATTACTTCCGGATATAATTCCAGTTTTGGAAACATTACCGTTCGCTTGAAACAAAATATTTGGGGAAATGATGGAGGAAAAACAGCGCTGGCAATTCTTCCATTTGTAAGTATTCCAACAACATCGGGAACTAAAATTACGGGAGGGTTTGTGGTTCCGTTGGGAGTATCACTTCTAAGTGATTGGGATTTTGGGACACAATTGGAAACCAATATTGAAACAAATCAATCAGGTAATGGAACACACCTAAATTATCTGGCATCAGCTACTGTCTCTCATCCTTTTATTACAAAATGTGATTTCTTTACGGAAGCATCAGTTTCAAGGGAAACAGAAATAGAAAGTTTCGAGTATTTCCTAAACGGCGGTTTGGTTTTTGAGGTAAAAGAGAACTTCAAGTTGGATACTGGATTTTACTATGGCTTAAAGAACACATCTTCGAAAGTAGTTTTTGTAGGTTTATCTTTCAGATATTAAAGATTGGCAGACGTATCAGAAATGGATAAACAGAACTTAAATTAAATCCTCGGCATTGATGTCAGAAACATCAATAATCTTTTTAAGAATGGCATACATGGTTAATCCTGATGCTGATTTGATGCCGGTTTTCTCGGAAATATTTTTTCGGTGAGTAATGACCGTATGTGTGCTCACAAACAATTGATCGGCAATTTCCTTGTTCGAATAGCCTTTGGTGAGTAATCGCAAAACTTCAATTTCGCGGCGTGTTAATTCAGTATCCGCTTCTTTATTCTGGGGGACGACGAATGAATTTAGAATTTCGTTGACTTTATAGCAAATTAATGCGTGCGAGTCGTAAATATTTAAAGAAGTACTGGCCGGTGATGGAATCGGTTCTATATTCAAGGGCAGAAATTGAACGCTTCCTTCGGCAGGTAACACATGGCGAATCAATAATTTGCTTTTTTCGAGCTCTTCCGCATTCGCGATCACCAAAAAATGTCCCGACAATTCTGGATAATCAATGATCTCGTCGCCACGGTGCAATTGAATAATTTCTCCAGCAAGGCTGCTTTTCAGAATTTCTGAAAGACCAAACAGCAACATATCTGATTGGCTGATCAACACAATGGATTTGTTAGGACTGTTATTCATGGCTTTGCAGAACCAATTCAAGTTGTTTTACTTTCGGAATCAAGATGTGATCTTCGATTCGTGAATGGTTTTTCAGATCTTTTTCGAACAGAAACAAATTCGCCAAAAATGCATTTCCACGATTTTGGTCGTAATTGGGTGGCAGGTATTTAATGATGATGTTTTTCAGATCATCCATTTTGTCGTCCATCGCAGAATGTTCTTTTTCGAAGCCTGAAATTGAATACTCCGGATATTTCTGTTTAAATAGTTCTCCTGACATAGGATTTTCAATAACCCGGTTCAATTCCAAGATGTATGGGAACATTTCGCGCTCTTCAAAATTAATGTGAATGACAAACTCCTCCTTAAATTTGGCATAAAACTTCCGCACCAACTCGTTTTCAGTATTTTGATCCGGACTGGCTGACAGGAAAAGCTCGATCAACCGATCATTTTCCGGAATCAGGAAATCTTTGTAATACTGATGTGTTTTTATCAGATATTCGATAACCATCGATACCGAAAAGTCGAGCAACCGTTTCTCAGGAAAGTACGCTTCGTAATGAAATACATTGATGGTTTCCACAAAGAAATTGAGATCAATTCCTTTTTCCATGCAAATATTACAGATTGTTTTATCGCCAAATCCCAGTTTGATGCCCAACCGGTTGATTACCGGTAGCAATGAATGGTCTTTGAGGATAACTGAAGCAAGCTTGCTGTTTTCGTTAAACAATTCCATGGCTTTCAATATAAAAATTGTTTCTTTAGAGATGACAACGTATTGTTGAAAAGGTTCACAGCCGTAAATGCGAAAACCCCACTTTCGGTGAGGTTTTCGTTATAAAATACTTTGAGTAACATTCACTTTTTTCGATTAGGGCCTTCTGCTCCAGAATGTCCTTTTTGGTTTCTGTTCGGTCTGGGCCGACGGATGATTAGTCGGTCTTGCCTCGCGATTGCCTGAATTTTCCCTCACTGCCTGTCCATTGTGCTGACGGGAAATTGGTTTCCTCGTTTGTTTCGCTGGTGCTTTCTCGGGTGTGAAATCGGTCATCGCATACGGATGATCGCTTACAACGGGAATTGTTTGAGATATCAATCGCTGAATA
>Ga0302296_1000931_pt1 | contig 22576 bp, 24 predicted proteins | sample III_Fen_N3_1_FD_194546 | JGI IMG/M metagenome (GOLD analysis project Ga0302296, IMG submission 194546) | Peat permafrost microbial communities from Stordalen Mire near Abisko, Sweden - III_Fen_N3_1 | ecosystem: Environmental > Terrestrial > Soil > Wetlands > Permafrost | place: Sweden: Abisko...
AGTGCCTACATTTACCGCATTGCTGCTTGGCGAAACGCAAGAATTACCGTCCGTACCTTTTACATAGTATCCGGTTCCTGCAGCCAGGCCCGACCATGTAAGGCCTGATCCGGTACCTGCTTTGGCCGTCTGAACGACAGCATTACTTGCATCATACAACTGGTAGTTGACACCGTTTACCGAAGTGGATGAAGTGATTGTTCCGTTTCCTCCCGGTGAAGTACAAATAGTACTTCCGGTTAACATCAGGGCCGTTGGATTGGTATAAGTGCCTACATTTACCGCATTGCTGCTTGGCGAAACGCAAGAATTACCGTCCGTACCTTTTACATAGTATCCAGTTCCTGCAGCCAGGCCCGACCATGTAAGGCCTGATCCGGTACCTGCTTTGGCCGTCTGAACGACAGCATTACTTGCATCATACAACTGGTAGCTAACACCGTTTACCGAAGTGGATGAAGTGATTGTTCCATTTCCGCCCGGCGAGGTACAAATTGTACTTCCGGTTAACACAAGAGCTATCGGCAGTGGATTAATTGTCAGCGTTTTAGTTGAAGTAGCATTCCCGCAAGGAGAATTTCCGGTTGCCGTCAAAGTCAGAGTTACGCTACCAGCAGTTATATCTGCTGCACTTGGAGTGTAAGTACAAGTGGTCAGATTATTTGCATTGGCAAAAGTACCAGTTCCACTTGAAGTCCAGGTAATACTGGCATAATTAGTTGCACTGGAACTGGCAGTAATGTTTATAGCGCTTGATGAAGAACAGGTTGATATGGCAGTTCCTCCTACAACCGTGGCGGCTGCGGTAATATTGATTGTCCGGTCAGAAATAGAAGCACATCCTCCAACAGTATTGGTTGTTAAACGAAGAGTAGCTGTTCCGCTGTAATTTGCAGCTGGTGTATACGTTACAGCTGATACCAATGCATTTGTGTAAAGGGATGCTGTTGAACTCAATGTTCCTCCTCCTGAAATAATTGACCATGCTGCATTTGTTGCAGTTCCACTAAAACTAGCTCCAGTCAAAGTTATTGCGGTTGGGCTAGCAGCTTGGCAAACCGTATTAGGTCCTGCTGCTGTGGCAACCGGTCCGGAAATTGTTATGGTAACTGCTGTTGTGTAAGGTGAATAACAGGTTATTCCTCCACTGACTGATACCGTTCTCCGTTGGTAGCTGGTTGTGGCAGTTAGGGCAGGAGGAGAATAGGTAGCAGCAGTTGCACCTGCAATGGTAACATAGCTTCCGCTGGCATTGGTTTGCCATTCGTAGGTAATTGTTCCTGAGCCGGTTCCTGCTGTTGTGGATGTAAGTGTTGCCGGAGTTGTACCGCTGCAAATAGTTTGATTTGTACCTATGACTCCTGCTGTTACCTGGTTATTTACTGTAACATTCACAGTGGCTGACGCTGTACATGTATGTTGAAAAACAATATTATCTATTGCAAAATCATTTCCCCCTAGAGCGAATTGTTCATTCTTCAAAGCCAACAATGCAGTAGTTGAACCACTACCAGAGTTCCAGTTATATACAAATTGAGTCCATGTACCAGTTATTGAATCTGCTTTATAAACAGGGCCGGCTGCAGTGCCATTTACATATAACTGCAACTTGGAAGGATTAGTATCGTTCCCATTTACCACGGTCTGAACAAAATAGCTAAATTGGTAAGTCGTATTTGGAACAACATTTACTGTTTGAGACCAAATTGTTTTTTCTGTACCTGCACCATTGATAACCAATTGATTTCCTGATCCGGACTTATCTACACAAGAGCAAAAATTACCATGCCTTGATGAAGGAAGAGCAACAACATCGTATGTTCCTTCTGAATTAAGTCCAGTTGCGTTTTGAGCAGCAAGAGCATATTCAGTAGTGAAGCCCAGATATCGGTTAGTTGCATTCTCAAAATCACCATTAATCACCAGATTAACATTACTAAGTGCGTTTGTATTAACGGTATATGTACCGGTCATATTTGTAGTAGCGCTAGTTCGTGTTGGATCTTCTGTAGTAGAATAATAGGAATTGGGGCCTGTCCAATATAAATTGCTTCCTCCAGACGGAGTACTAGTTAGATTTATATTGTTTCCATAGCAAAAGGTCCCGCTACCACCAGCTGTTATGGTGGGAGGAGTAATGATATAGGCTGTAACTGATGTTCTTGAAGAAGTAGTACACCCACCAAGCGTTGCTTCAACATAATATGTTGTTGTTGTAGAAAGAGTTGGTGAGTATGAATTTCCTGTTGCTATTGAACTTCCTCCAGTTAGAGAGGAGTACCAATTGATTGTTCCGGCAGATGCAGTGGCGCTTACGGTTAATTGTCCTGGCCCGCACCGACTACCCGGAGAGGCGCTGGTAATTGCAACAGTTGAACAAGTTGGAACAATTTCACCTGATGAAAGGATCGTTGCCGGGAAATACGCACTGCCATTGTAAAACTGGATTTGAGCCAACTGTGTAGTTGTTAGCCCAGCAGTGGTAGTTCCTACAAATATATGTCCTGCGGTGCCTGTTGTCCCGTTCCAAGTACCAGTCCATCCGGTAATCGTTAATGTAGTCCCAGTCCATGTAACCCCGCTACTGTTCGTAAAGGTCAGCGTATGACTACCTGTACCCAATGCGATGGTTGAGTTGGAAGTAAGGCCTAGGGTTCCAACGGTCTCGCCAAGACCTGTGGTAGCGCCAGTACTGAATGTACCTCCATCTAAAACAATTGGCGTAGAGGATAAAATATTAGCAGCGCCTAATGTTAAAACCGATGTCCCGCTTAAGGTTGTTGTACCTGCTACTCCAAACGTAGCAGAGGGGGTAACGGTTGCTGATCCTGATACAACAAGATTCCCTCCCACAGTCGCTCCAGTAACGGTTTTTACCCCGCTGCCCGATAAGGTTAAATTAGAATATGTTGTATTTATAACAGTTTGGGCTCCCAAGCCGCTGTAATTTACGGTATTGCCAGCTACTGTTGCCGTAAGGGAATTAATGTTATATGAAAGGGCTGATATGTTTAATATACCTCCGGTACTATTGGTAATTCCTGCTATATATCCCGAACTTTGCACATTAACTATACCAGTATTCGTAAAAGCTGTATTAATACCATAACTTGAAGTTAAATTAAGTGTACCCTGATTGGTAAATGTAGCAATTGAAGCAGTCTGGGTACCTCCAATATTTAATGTGCCGGTTGTTGAATTTATTAACGCTCCTGTCCCACTAAGATTTGCAGTCAAAGTCAAAGTGCCCTGATTTGTAAGGTTAATTGTGGTTATAGTTACAGCAGCCCCCGAAAAATCCAGAGTACCGGTTAAAGATTGTGCATTATTAGTAAATGTTTGAGGTCCTGTACCCACCGTAAACGTTCCATTATTGGTAATACCTCCACGGAAATTCACCGGAGAACCGGCTGAATTATTCCAAATACCTCCTGAATTAACTGTAACAAGCCCTCTAAAACTTTTAGTTCCATTATAAGCATTGATATTAAGCGTTCCACTTATAGATGTAACTCCTGAAACCGTAAAATTTTTAGTATCAACAAAGTTCAGAGTAGATGAGCTGGCAATATTTAATGTTGCACAAGCTGAATTTGCATCCACAGTTACCGTCCAGCCGCCTTCAATAGTAACAACATCACCGGCAACAGGCACACTTGCGCCAGCTGTTCCTCCTGAAGTTGCTGCCCAGGTAGCTGTTGAACTCCAATTTCCTGTTGCAACTGAAAAACGAGTTGCCCCATCCACATTACCAACTCCTGCCAGCAGAATTACCAGCAGAATCAGGAAGAAATAGATATTTTTTAATGGAAAATGTATATTTCGCATCATAGGCTTTGGGGTTTTAAACGCCTCGTTAATACAGGTGTAAACCGTAAAGTCACATCGTGCGAATAGTTGTTTGTCAGGGATTTAGAAATGCATTTTAATATACTTACTTCATCCAAAATCTGTATGGATGTGTAAATAGGTATCCTAAAGCATCTAAAGGAAGAAAAAGCTGTCCAAAAATCTGAAAAACAAATCGTGAAAACCCCCATCATGCGCGCATAATCTTAATTTCTCAATGTAAAAATAGTTTTAAGTATGGAATAACAACTACTTAACTAGCGAAAAGTAACTTATAAATAGCAAACTCATCGGATCAATTATCCGTGTCGACCCAGTGAGCAGGCATTTCCGTATTATCGGATAAATAAACAATTGAAATTTAAATATGTTTCGGATCATTTTCGGCAGATTGCTGGTCTGCGGTTGGTGGGTTTCTTTGTCAATCAAATGGTTAAGGTAAAAGTTAACACATCATGATCATCGATACTATAATGCAAATTATCGTAAATATGCTTTATGTACTATTGATTATTTTCAGGTATCAGTCGCCTGACCTTAAGATAGGAGCATGTCGGGCTTTGATACTGCTCACATGAATTCTCCATTTTCAGGAGATCCTGATCTGATACTCCAAAACTTCGATCACCTCGCCTGTTCGTAATTTGGCGCGTTTGCGAAATTCCTGTTCTCCATTGCGGTAAACCAGGCCGTCTTCAAAAAGTGTAAATTTCTCCTTTTAAGTAATGAGAATGATTAAATGTCGTATAATTTGGTTTTAAATCCTGACTCACCCCCATCACACCTTCGGTGTTCTGCCCCCTCTCTTTTCAAAAGAGAGGGGGAAAGACCGATTTATCGGTGTTCGGGGTGAGTAATATTAATACGACAATATATTGTTCCTATTACTTAAGTACCAAATCTGCCTTTTTGCAGGGGAATTGGAGCTGAAAAGTAAAATAGAATTAACTTTGGTATTAGATGGTATATATCTAAATTTGAACCAAAAATCACAAATGGAAAATTTAATAAATAGAATCACAATCAATCCGGAAATTTGTAACGGGAGACCCATTATAAGAGGAATGCGAATCACTGTTTCAACAATTCTCGATTTTCTGGCAGCTGGAGAAACGAATGAAAAAATTCTGAACGCATATCCAATTCTTGAGAAAGAGGATATTATGGCTTGCCTGGAATTTGCAAGAAGAATTGCTGATAAAAGTATCCTGTCTTATGAACTTAAAGCCAGTTAACCATTACAAATTTTTAGTTGATGTGAACCTGCCCAAAAAGTTTTACTACTTTAAAACCGCTGATTTTATTCATGTTGCTGATATTAATCCGCGCATGACTGATCGTGAAATATGGGATTATGCCTTGAAAAACAATCTGATTTTATTGTCAAAAGATGCCGATTTTTATGATTTGTTCCTAATTAAAGAGAAACATCCTAAAGTGGTTAATTTCCGTTTTGGAAACCTGACTTTAAATGATCTGCATCATTACTTTTTAAAATTCTGGCCAACAATCATTGATCATTTAGATACTGCTTCCTTTATAATTGCACAGGAGGATAAACTCTTTATTTTTCCCTAACACATAATTAGTTCCCTTCTACTTTCAGCTTTTTCAAAGCTTCATATTATTCAATCCTGATCTGATACTCCAAAACTTCGATCACCTCGCCTGTTCTCAATTTGGCGCGTTTGCGAAATTCCTGTTCTCCATTGCGGTAAACCAAGCCGTCTTCAACCATCAGCTTGGCCTGTCCGCCCGATTCGCTGATCCGCATAATTTTCAGTAGTTTAATCAGTTCAATGTATTCGTCGCCGTTTAGTTGATAGGTTTCCATGTTGTTTATGATTTTGAATTGCTACAATATTCGGTGCAGATTAATTGGTGTTTGCTAAAAAACAAAGAGCTGGAATTAACTCCGGCTCTTTGCATAACGAATTGAAAATAAAAGAAACTAATAGGCCATTGAGTCTCTATTTCTTTTCCTTTTTGGCTTTTTTCTCCAATCTTTTTTCCTTTAAAGATTTGGTTGGTTCCTTTTTTTCGTTCTTTCGGGTATCTACTCCTTTTGCCATAGCTTAAAATTTTAATGGTTATTATTCTAAATATGAGCACATAAGGTAATTCGAACTTCAAATGTTCATTTTCAAATTTTATCAGACCAAAATTACCATTTTTTGTAGAAAACAAGCGGCATTCGCTGGTAATGTTTGTCATATTTTCAAATTTGATCTCTTATTACAGAAGCTTTGTTTCGAGTTAAGGATGATATGATTTTAGGACAAAGGATTAAGAATTTGATTCCTTTCGATAAGATCGTTGACCGAATACAAATCTTCCTCTTCATTCAGATAGCTGAAGGTATTTGATTTTGAAGTCAAATCCTGAATTCCTTGCTGAAGAATCTGATCATCAACTTTTGTCAATAAGAAATCAACAAAATCATGTATTTCCCTGATTTTTGAATCAGGTAATTGTCTGATTTTAAATACCGTATTTTCACTTAAATCATTTTTGTCCACGACTCTGTTATTTAATGGATTAGCACAAATTTACAAATCAATATGAATTTGCCGTTTCTTTCCTGATTTTTTATTCAATGGAGGTTAATTTTGAACCAACTACCCGCTAAATATTAACCGTTAATAAAAATTTACCATCTGGTTAAATTTTTTGGTTAAAACATTTGGTAAATTCATTTTCAGGTTATATTTTTGACCACACGATTTAACCACTTAGTTAAACTATTAAGTCAGATGAACGCAAAAAAAGATAATACCGAGGATAAAATTCTGGAAGCCGCTAAAAATGTGTTTGTTACAAAAGGAATGGATGGTGCCAGAATGCAGGAAATTGCCGACGAAGCCGGAATAAACAAAGCCTTGTTGCACTATTATTTCAGGTCGAAAGAACGCTTGTTTGAAGCCATTTTCTCCAAAATCGTCCAATTTGCCTTTCCCGAAATAACCCGCATCGTTCAGTCGGATATGCCAATCGTAACTAAAATAGAACAGGTAATTGATGCTTATATCGATTTGCTGATTAAACATCCGTTCATTCCGGCATTTGTCCTGAAAGAATTGAACCGTGATCCGTCAGGTCTGTTTAAAATGGTAATAAAATTTGGGCTGAACCCGCAAATCATAATCGATCAAGTGCAGGGAGCGATGGATCGCGGCGAAATTATCCAAATGAAGCCGGAGCACTTAGCGATAAATATAGTCTCGATGTGTGTATTTCCTTTCGCGGCCCGACCCATCCTAAACTTTGTAATTTTTAAAGACGATCAGAAAGCACTCGAAGCCTTTTATGCCGAAAGAGCCGATGTTATCAAGAAATTTGTAATCAATGCAATTGTGATTAATAAAAACCACATAGGCACATAGACCACAAAAAAATAAGTAAGAATAAAAAAACTATGTGATCTATGTGCCTATCTGGTAAAGATATAGATTGAAAAAACAAACAAATGAAACAAATGAAAACAATTAAACTTCTGTTCATCGTTCTGCTTCTTCCGATTCATCAGCTGATGGCTCAGGAAGCCGTGACACTGGAACAATGCCAAAACTGGGCGCGCGAAAATCAACCGGTTCTGAAGCAATTCGATTTGTATCAGCAAATTCTGGACCTCAAAAACGAGAACAATGCCACTAGCTTTTTACCCCAGGTCAGTCTAAACGGACAGGCAACTTACCAATCAGCCGTTACCAAAATTGGCATTTCGCTTCCGAACATTAAAATCCCGTCGGTCGACAAAGATCAGTATAAGTTTTACCTCGATTTAAAGCAGACAATCTGGGATGGTGGTTTGAACAAAGCCAAAGAGCTGATTAACAAGGCCGAAAATGCAGGCAACCTTCAACAGGCCGAGGTGGAACTTTACCAGGTAAAAGATAAAGTTAACCAATTCTTTTTCACCTCTTTCCTGATTCAGGAAAACCTGAAAATTCTGGAAAAGAAAACCGAAACGCTCACCGAACGTCGTAACATGTTAGAATCGTCGGTAAAAAACGGAATGGTTCTATCCTCGGAACTGGACCAATTGCTGGCTGAACTCATCAAAACAGACCAGCAAGTGATTGAATTGAAGAGTAATAAGGAAACTGTTTTATACGCCTTGTCGATCCTGACTGGAAAAACTACCGACCAGCTTAAAAACCTGACCTTACCGGCTGAACTTGCTATTGCCGACCTGCCGCTGAAACGTCCTGAAATGGAACTATTTGGCAAGCAGAATGATTTGTTGACTGCTAATTCAGAAATTCTTCAAAAACAACGTAACCCCAAACTTTTCGGATTTGGCCAGGCCGGATACGGAAAGCCCGGACTAAATATGCTCAATAATAGCTTCGACGCCTATTATCTTGTCGGATTGGGATTTAGCTGGAATGTTCTGGATTGGAAAACCACCCGGAGACAGCAGGAAATGTTAAAACTGCAACAATCAATTATTCAGACCAAACAACAATCGTTTGTTCAGAATATCGATTTGGCGACCAATCAGCAGACCAAACAAATCGACCAGATTACCGAATTGCTGAAAACCGATCAGGAACTGATTGCAATCAGGGAACGAATTACGAAATCATCGGCTTCAAAACTCGAAAATGGATCGATTACCATGGCCGATTATATCCAGGATCTGAATGCCGAACTGACTGTCCGACTAACACTCGAAACCCGGAAAATTCAGCTGAAGCAAGCATGGATTCAGTTGGGGAATATCAGGGGAAATCAATAAGAAGAGAGCCTCCTTCCCGTTCCTCCAAAGGAGGAAGGCTTTGGAACTTTGACATGCAGTTTTCCAGCCCTGAAGGGGCAAAACGTCAATAGCCCGGGGCGAAACCCCGGGTTTAGAAACCAGTCACAATAAGTCGTCCGCGAGATAAGGTCATTTGAAATGCAAATTTGATTTCGGACGAAATACAGAAGTATTCAATTTTTAAGGAAAATTTATAAATCAAAACATATCAAAATGAAAAAATTACAAATCGTAGCATTGGCTTTTCTGGCGCTTGGAGCCTGCAAAACCGGTGAAAAAAAATCGGATGCCTACGGAAATTTTGAAGCAGTCGAAACCATTGTTTCGTCGGAAGTGGCCGGAAAACTGCTTGTGATGGAGGTGAAACAAGGCGATCTGCTTGAAGCCGGAAAACAGATTGCACAGGTCGATACAACCGAAATCTTGTTGAAACAGCTTCAAACAAAAGCACAACTGGCTGCCAGCGAAGCAAAAAAACAAAACGTGTCGGCCCAGGTTAATGTGCTGAAAGAACAAAAGAAGAATGTTCAGACCACGCAGCAGCGTATCACCAAAATGTTTGCCGACAAAGCCGCCACGCAGCAGCAAGTTGATGACATCAACGGACAAGTGAACGTTCTGGACAAACAGATTTCGGCGACAAATTCTCAATTCGAGCTGATTTCCAGCGAAATGGAAGTCATCAAACGGCAGATGGATTTGTTGGACGAACAGTTGTCCAAATGCCGCATCAATAGCCCAATCAAAGGAACGGTCCTGGAAACTTACGTCGAAACAGGCGAGTTGGCAACTCCCGGAAAACCTGTTTTGAAGATGGCCGATTTGAGCCAACTCGAACTGAAAGTGTATGTTTCAGGCGCTCAACTTTCGAACGTTAAGCTGGGGAACGAAGTAAAAGTGCTGATCGATTCGGATGCCAAAGAAATGAAGACCATGACCGGAAAAATCTCCTGGATATCGTCTGAATCTGAATTCACTCCAAAAATTATTCAAACCAAAGAAGAACGGGTGAAACTGATGTATGCTGTGAAAATTATTGTAGCCAACGACGGAAGCCTGAAACTCGGAATGCCCGGCGAAGTGGTGTTCTAAAGAAGAAGAAGCCCCACCCAAACCCTTTAAGCCTCATCCCCAACCCTTCTCCAAAGGAGAAGGGAGTTTGGTCTGTGAACACTCTGAGCCTTTAATCTTTTAATTATGAATGTATTAATATCAAAAAATAACCTATCGCATCCCGGTTCCGAAAGCCCCCTCTTTGGGAGGGGGTTGGGGGAGGCTTCTGAGGCTTCTATCACAATTCAACATATCAGCAAGTCGTACAACGAAGTTCAGGCGGTTCAGGATATTTCGCTGGAAGTGCAGAAAGGCGAAATGTTTGGCCTGATTGGTCCCGATGGCGCTGGTAAAACTACGCTGATACGTATCCTGATGACTTTACTCATTCAGGATGAAGGAATTGCCACCATGAGTGGGCTTGATGTGATAAAAGAGTACAAAAAAATCAGGAAAATAGTTGGATACATGCCTGGCCGTTTTTCGTTGTACCAGGACCTGACTGTTGAAGAAAACCTGAACTTTTTTGCCACCGTTTTTAAAACCACGGTGGCCGAAAACTACGATCTGATCCGCGACATCTATGTTCAGATCGAACCTTTCAAAGATCGTTTGGCCGGAAAACTTTCAGGAGGAATGAAGCAAAAACTGGCTTTATCGTGCGCGCTGATTCATAAACCTGAAATTCTGGTACTCGACGAACCAACCACCGGAGTGGATGCTGTTTCGCGTAAAGAATTCTGGGAAATGCTGAAAAAGCTTCAATCAAAAGGAATTACGATTTTGGTTTCGACACCTTATATGGACGAAGCCATGCTTTGTGATCGTGTAGCCCTGATGCAAAAAGGAAAAGTGTTTGACATTGACACCCCACAGAAACTGGTCGAAAATTACACCCGGAAGTTGTACGCCATCCGGTCAAAAGATATGCACCGACTGATACTTGATTTGCGGTCGTTTGAAAAAACCGATTCGGCATTTGCCTTTGGACAATATCTGCATGTGACAGGGAAAAACGACGAAGTGGAAGCTACCGAATTCGAAAACTATCTCCTGAAAAAGGACCACACCGAGTTGCAGGTTTTCGACATTCAACCAACCATTGAAGATGTGTTTATGAATAGGATGAACGAGTGAAGCCCCATCCCCATCCCTTCCCCAAATAGGGAAGGGAGTTTTGGGCTTGAAGATTTGGAAAATTGATTTTTTAATGAAAATACCTCCAGAGCTTGCACTATGCAAAGTAGGCTGTCTTAAAAGTTAAGAAACTTGATAAACCAGTCACCCCGAATTTATTTAGGGGTCTGACATACAGTGCGTTGGGATCCTGAAACAAGTTCAGGATGACGTAATCAAAAACTTTTGAGACAACCTCTTGGGTGGGGCTTTTAAATTAGAAACAGATGCAAGAAAAAGTAATTGAAGTACGCAACCTGGTTAAGAAATTTGGATCATTCGTGGCAAATGACAATCTGAATTTTGATGTTTACCGGGGCGAAATATTCGGATTTCTGGGAGCCAATGGCGCCGGCAAAACCACGGCCATGAAAATCCTGTGCGGCCTCTCTGCTCCAACTTCAGGAGAAGTAAAAGTAGCTGGCTTTGATATTTACACCCAAACCGAAAAGGTAAAACGGAACATCGGATATATGAGCCAGAAATTCTCGTTGTACGAGGACTTGACCATTGCCGAAAACATCCGTTTTTACTCCGGAATTTATGGCATCTCACCCAAAGACCGCAAAGCAAAACAGGAAATATTGCTGAAAAATCTCGACATCGAATCCTCAAAAGATTCGCTGATTGGCTCGCTGCCATTGGGATGGAAGCAGAAACTGGCATTTTCGGTGGCTGTTTTCCACGATCCTAAAATTGTTTTTCTTGATGAACCTACCGGAGGTGTCGATCCCCTTACCCGTCGCAAATTCTGGGATCTGATATACGAAACGGCCGACCGCGGAATCACTGTTTTTGTGACCACACACTACATGGACGAAGCCGAGTACTGTAACCGTGTATCGATCATGAACAATGGCCGGATTGAAGCGCTCGATACACCCGAGAACCTTAAAAATCAATATTCGGCCAAAAATATGGATGAGGTTTTCCTGAAAATAGCAAGGAATAAAGAATAAAAAACGTTGCGGGTTACGTGATACGGGTTATGTGTTTATCGAGCATCCCCGTAACCCGAAACCTGCAACCCGTAACTTTTAACTATGAAACAATTTATAGGTTTTCTTCGGAAAGAATTTCTGCACATTTTCCGCGATCCGCGAACGATGATCATCATTTTCGGCATCCCGGTGGTACAGTTGCTTTTGTTCGGGAAAGTGATCAATACCGACATTCAGAATGCGAAAATCGCCATTCTTGATCAGTCGCACGACAATACAACCCAGAAAATAACTTCGAAGTTGCTTTCTTCGGGCTATTTTGTGCTTGCCAAAGAATTGCAACCCGGAGAAGATGTTGAGGATGTCTTCAGGAAAGGAACCGCAAAAATGGTGGTCAGTTTCGGACCTAATTTTGAACAAGACCTTGAACGCGACGGCAAGGAAGATGTTCAGTTGCTGGCCGATGCCTCTGATCCGAATACCGCCCGGATTTTAACCAGCTACGCCGGTGGAATCATAAATGATTTTGTAAAAAAGGAAAAACTTCAGAATATTCAGTTGCCAAACCAGATCAATGTCGAAGTCAGGATGCTTTACAACGAAGGACTGAAAAGCGTTTACATGTTTGTACCGGGGATTATGGCCATGATTTTAATGTTGATTTCGGCCATGATGACCTCGATTTCGATCAGTAAAGAAAAAGAGCTGGGAACCATGGAAGTTTTGCTTGCCTCGCCGCTGAAACCCATTCAGATTGTTCTGGGTAAAGTGACCCCGTATTTACTGTTGTCGTTCATCAATGCGCTGACAATCATTCTGCTGGGAGTTTTTGTTTTCGGGGTACCAATCAGAGGCAGTTTCTTTTTGCTGATGGCCGAAAGTTTCCTGTTTATCATGATGGCGCTCAGTCTGGGGATACTAATCTCAACTGTTGCACCCAACCAAATGGTGGCCATGTTCATTTCGTTGCTTGGATTGATGCTCCCGACCATATTGTTGTCAGGGTTTATTTTTCCAATCCAGAATATGCCGCTTCCGTTGCGTATTGTCAGTAACATCATTCCGCCAAGGTGGTTTATTGTGATTATCCGGAACATCATGCTGAAAGGAACCGGAATTCTTTATATCTGGAAGGAAACTCTGGTGCTGATCTTTATGTCGTTTACATTTATCGCATTGAGCATCCGGAATTTCAAAATAAGATTGGAATAGAAGAAGTTGGAAGTGCCTAAAGTTTGGAGTGCCGAAAGTACTTCAGGCGATCTCAACTCCAGGCACTTTTTATGAAAACACGAATTTACGTTCAGAAAAAGAGTTTATAAAAGTTTACATCAATTGAAAAGAACATGAAATAAAAAGAAGTTCGAAGTGCCTAAAGTTTGGAGTGCCTAAAGTGCTTCTGGCGACCTTCAACTCTAGGCACTTTAGGCACTCTAAAATACTTTAGGCAATTTTTATGAAAACACTATTTTACGTCCTGCAAAAAGAGTTTATACAAGTCCTGCGCGACAAGATCATGCTGAGGATGATCATCATGATTCCTGTGGTGCAAATGCTGGTTTTGGTTTATGCAGCAACCTACGATTTGAAGAATGTCAATGTCTTCTTAGTCGATCAGGATCTGTCGTCTACTTCGCGCGAGCTGGCTTCCAAGATTGATGCTTCGCCATTTTTTACCATCAATAACACCTCGTTTAATCCGGAAGATGGAGAAAACGAGATTTTAAACAACCGGGACGATATGGTACTGGTTGTCCCAAAAGGTTTCGAACGCGATTTGATGCGTGAAGACAAAGCAAGCCTGCAACTTCTGGTTAATTCCATCGACGGTCAGTCTGCGCAAATTGGATATTCCTATGCAGCTTCTGTAATTCGTGATTTCAATAAAAATATAATTGCCGAATGGAAAGGGTTGCCCGACTTCAAGGCTCCGTATCAAATCAATGCAGTGTCGCGGTTTTGGTATAATTCCGAACTCGAATACAAATGGTACATGGCGCCTGGCGTTTTGGCGCTTCTGGTAACACTTATCGGTTTGATCCTTTCGAGCATGAGCCTGGTGAGGGAAAAAGAGCAGGGAACCATCGAGCAGTTGAATGTTACCCCGATCCTGAAAATACAGTTTCTGGCCGGAAAACTGATCCCATTTATTATCATTGCACTGTTCGATTTATCGTTTGGGCTGTTCCTTGCGCGAATGGTTTTCAATTTACCCATTGTTGGTAATCTCGCACTGGTATTCGGTTTTGGCGTACTCTACCTGATTGGCATCGTTGGTTTGGGTTTGTTCATTTCAACAGTTGCCAACACCCAGCAACAGGTAATGTTTGTGAGTTTCTTCTTCATGATGATTTTCATCCTGATGAGCGGGATTTTTACTCCGGTTGAAAGTATGCCAATGTGGGCGCAAATGGTTGATCAGGCCAATCCGGTTTACCATTTTATGCGGGTACTGCGTATGGTGGTGCTCAAAGGTTCCGGTTTCGGCGATTTAATTCACGAGTTTGTGGCCCTATGCATTTTGGGCGTTACCTTCCTGACTCTGGCAGTGAAAAGGTACCATAAAACTGCTTGAGAAATTGTTCAGCCGCAGGGTTTAGCGAAATTTAGTCATTTGCTTCGCGTCATTTATTGTAGAACCTCAAACAATCAATGACCAACAATGACCATTAATGACTTTAAATTGTCCCGAATTCAGAATTGCATACAGAATTGCCAGCTTGAAACGGTACCCCGGTCGTTCAACATTCCGATGAATTTTCAGGAATGGCAGATGTTCCAGCGCATAAACACAAACCAGGGATACGGAGAATGTAATTTTTCAGGTTCATTTCACGTTCTTCGTTCGTAATTGGCGATGAGTTTTTGTTTTCATACTTTTGCCATTCAAATTTAAACCGACGATGACTAAGCTAACTGTTTTGATTGTTCTGGCTTTTGGAACAATCTTTTGCGGAAATTCACTTGCTGCTCAAAACTCTATAAATCAAGAATCTGGCGTGCCAAGGCTGGTCGTGGTACTTTCGGTCGACCAGATGCGGACCGATTATCTGTCACGCTACTGGAATAAATTTCAGTCTGGAGGTTTTAAACGGTTGGTAAACGAAGGAGCCGTTTGCAGCAATGCCCAGCTCGATTTGCATGTTCAGAAAATATCAACCGGAACAGCAACGCTTTTTACAGGTGTTTACCCGGCTACTCATGGCATTATTGGCGATAGCTGGTACGACCGGTTGAAAGAGAAGGAAATCAATTGCATAGCCGACGATTATTTCATTACCGTTGGAAGCGATTCAAAAGAAGGTGAACGGTCGGCAGCCAAATTACTTTCGCCAACCATCGGCGACCTTATTAAAATCAACACCCGTAATAAATCAAAGGTTTTCAGTGTGGCAATGAACGATGTCAGCGCGGTTCTGTCGGCCGGTCATGCCGCCAATGGAGCTTATTGGTTCGACGCTCAGAACGGGAACATGATTTCAAGTTCCTATTACATCGATATTTTTCCGGAATGGGTCCGCCAGTTTAACGAAAACGGATATGCAAAAACCTATACGAAACGCGATTGGACTACTTTGCTGCCGATTAAAAGTTATGAGGAAAGCCTGGCCGACGATTACCTGCTCGAAAAAGGTTATTACAATAAATGGAACACTTTCCCATATAACCTGAAAAAAATAATGGAAAATGCCGGAAGCTATAAATTTCTGAAAACGACTCCTTATGGAAATACGATTGTAAAAGATTTTGCTTTAAACCTGATCAAAGCCGAAGATCTTGGAACTGATGAATATCCTGATTTGTTGACGCTTACGTTTACATCGATGGATTATGAAAATAATTCGTTCGGGCCGGCATCCGTCGAAATGGAAGACATCTACCTTCGTTTGGACCAGGATATTGCATCGCTGATGGATTTTCTCGATAAATCGTTTGGCAAAGGAAATACGCTCGTGGTGCTTACATCAACCTGTTCGTCGATCTATCCGGCTGAATACATGAAAGAAGAATTCAACATGCCGGTAGGTACTTTCTCGCCCGAAAGCGCTGTTGCCTTGTTAAAATCTTTTCTGAATATAACCTACGGACAAGGCGATTGGATTGAGGTTGCCGGCGATCAGCAGCTCTATTTTAACCGTGAATTACTCGAAAAGAAAAATGTTTCGCTGGAAGATATCGAAACCAAAACAGCCAATTTCATCAACCAGTTCGAAGGCGTAAAAATTGCCTTGCCTTCCTCATCCTTTGCGCAGGGCGATTACACAAAAGGACAGTTGGCCGTGATCGCCAACTCGTATAATTTTAAGCGTTCGGGCGATGTGTTGTACCAGCTCGAAGATGGTTGGCAGCCAGTTTACAAATACCAGCGAACCATTTACAACGACAACTCAAACATTCCATTTATCATGCATGGCAACCCGATTAAACGGATTCAAATCCGAAGTAAAATTCAGGGGGAAGACATGGTTCCAACCATTCTGGAGGTTCTGCACATGCCAATTCCCGATCATTGTTCCGGAAAGATACTTGAAGAAGTTTTGTGGTAGAAAATCCTAATTGGTGTTAAAAACTCCTATCTTTGAATTCAAATTTCAGATGGATGGCCAACGACTGGAAAGACAGACTGGGGACGGTGTACTCAACAAACCCCGATTATCAATTCGAAAAAGATGTTAACGATGAAACAGAAACTCTGCTTCCAGGCAGGCAGGATTTGCGTGTTCATCTCGATCGGAAACAGCGGAATGGCAAAAGCGCTACGCTGATAACCGGTTTTGTTGGGAAAGACGATGATTTGAAAGCTTTGGCGAAATTGCTGAAAACAAAATGTGGGGTAGGAGGTTCGGCAAAAGACGGTGAAATCCTGATTCAGGGTGACTTTTGTAACAAAGTGATTGAAATTCTGAAAGGCGAAAACTACAAAGTTAAACGTTCAGGAGGCTAAGAAAGCAGGAAAAAAGGCAGACGGAAAGAGGTGAAGGGATATTGAGAAATTAGGTTCATACAATCCATACATTGACGCTCTAAATAAACTGTTTCACGTATGCTTAAACATTTTAAGACCATTGGAATGATCGGGGGAATCGCCCCGGCATCAACTGTTGATTATTATCAACGACTCATTTCCCGATTTCAGGAACGAACTAAACTTCGCGAATACCCGTCCATTATCATCAACAGTATCAACATGACTCACATGATGAACCTGATTTCGAATGATCAATTGGGCGAGCTGGTCGATTATCTGTCCGAAGAAATTTATGCGCTCGAAAAGGCCGGGGCCAAAGTAATTTTTATGGCTTCAAATACTCCTCACATCGTTTTTAATTTGCTGGTACAACGCGTAAAAACCAGGATGGTCAGTATTGTTGATTCTACGGTTTCTTATGCTCAAGCCAAAGGATACCACCGCCTTGGTTTATTTGGAACCATTTCGACGATGGAAGGAGATTTTTTCCCGTTTGGATTTGAATCCGCTGGAATGGAGATTATTACTCCCATGCCCGAAGAGCGTAAATACATTCATAAAATTTATATGGAAGAGTTGGCCAGAGGAAGATTTTTGCCCGAAACCAAAAGCCGTTTGCTCTCCATTGCCCATCGAATGTATATGGAAGGGCAGATTGATTGTTTAATCCTTGGAGGAACTGAATTACCACTCATTCTGAAAACCAGCGACATGGAAGACATTGAATTGATCAATACAACTAAAATTCACGTTGAGCGAATTCTGGATGTTGCGATTGGCTCATCAACGTAAGTTTACCGGGGTCGGCAACTGTATTCGTTTAACATCAGTCATTTAGTGTCATTTGTGTTACGTCACTCACATTTCTTCAGGATTTATAACGAATGACAAAAAATGACAATTTAATGACCATAAAAGACGACGAATGACTACCTAAAAATCCAAATTAATGGTATTCATTTTTCCTGAAGTTTCCGGATCAGCCCCTTGCAGGCATCTTCCAGAATGTCGAGTACCAACTCAAAACCAGCGGTTCCGCCATAATACGGATCAGGCACTGAATCCTGCTTTTTATCGGAGCAGAAATCAGTCATAAGCAGGATTTTCTTCCGGTCGTTTTCGTTGCGGGCCATCGCCTTCAAATCGCGAATATTTTGACGATCCATCCCGATGATGTAATCGAAACGGTCGAAATCGCTGTCCGGGTCAACAGGCCTCGAAATGCTTGTCAACTGATAGCCTCTTTTTTGTGCAAACTGTTTCATCCGGTAATCAGCCGAATCGCCGGCATGATAAGCAGCCGTTCCCGCCGAATCGCACTGCAACTCATTTTCGAGCCCCTTCCTGGCAACCAGGGCATTAAAAACCGCTTCAGCGCTGGGACTCCGGCAAATGTTGCCCAAACAAACAAAAAGTACCTGTTTCATTTGATATCAATTAATTCACTTATCCCAGCAATTCCTTCGTCGACAGCAACCCGCAGGCAGCATAAATATCGAGGCCACGGCTGGCGCGGATGGTCGTTAAAATACCTTTGTCGTTCAACTCATCTTTGAATTTCTGAAGGGTATTTTCGTCGGTTCCTTCGAGCGGAGTTCCCGGAATTGGATGAAACCGGATAAGGTTGATGCGGCACCGGATGCCATTCAGTAATTTACTCAATTCCTGAACATGGCGGGGCGAATCGTTCAGTCCTTTAAACACAATGTATTCGAACGAAATCCGGCGTTGGCGGCCAAAATCCCAGCTTTTAATTTCGTGGATGACTTCGGCCAGCGGATAGGCAACCTGTACCGGCATCAGCCGTTGGCGTTCGTCGTCGAACGGAGTGTGCAGGCTCACGGCCAGATGTGCTTCCGATTGATTCAGGAAAGTCATCATTCCGGGTACAATTCCGATCGTGGAAACCGTGATCCGGCGCGGGCTCATGGCAAATCCCCATTCCGAAGTCAGAATTTCGAGGCTTTTCAGAACCTCATCCAAATTGTCGAAAGGTTCGCCCATTCCCATGTAAACAATGTTTGTTACCTCGTGCCATTCAGGAATATTGCGGATTTGGTTCACAATTTCACCAGCAGTTAATTGTCCCTGGAATCCCTGTTTGCCGGTCATGCAAAACAAACAGCCCATTTTGCAGCCCACCTGCGACGACACACAAACCGTTTTGCGGTCATCATCGGGAATCATAGCAGTTTCGATAAATTTGCCATGCACGGTTGGGAACAGGTATTTTTTGGTTCCGTCAACACTTTCCTGAACTTTGGTTGAGTCGATCAGACCAAATTCATAGTTGCTGCCCAGCAGTTCACGCGCTTTTTTCGAAAGGTTGGTCATTTCTTCAATCTTCGAAATGTCTTTCTGGTAAAGCCATTCGGCCATTTGCTTACCTGTAAATTTGGGTAACCCAAGTTCAATCGCCAGCGCGGTCAGCTCGTTGAGCGTTTTTCCGAATAATGAATCTTTCATATTAACTTATAAGTCATTAGAAATAAGTCATTAGAAAAACCTCTTTCCTAATGACTGATGACTATTTCCTGATTTTAAAAATAAATTTCGGCCAGTATGTTTTGGTACGGAACGCCTTTAGCAATAAGCAAATCGCGCACTTCAACAACCATTAAAGCCTTGCCGCAAAGATAATAGTTAATAGTTGTCGGAAGATCATTTCTTTCGCTCAGGTATTTCGTAACCCGTCCCGGAAAAACATTGCACGATTCTTCCTGCGAACAACAGCGGATATACCGGTCGCCCATCGCCCATTCCAGTTCATCTTCAAAATAAAACTGGTTAAGCTTTCGAACTCCGTGAATCAGCGTTTTATTTGCTGCCATTCCGGAGCGGAACATGCTGTAAAAAGGCGCAATTCCGGTTCCGGTAGCAATCCACCAGGCGGGTTTCTTCGTATCCGTAAAACTTCCATAGGGTTTGGTTGCCCAAATTTTCATGCCCGGAATCATTCCAGCCAGCTTTGGAGTTAAATGTCCACCTTCCTTCACGTTAAAAAGAACACTTATTTCCGAATCATCGTTCCCACTGCTTATGCTGTAGATGCGTGGAGCCGTTTGCGTATCAACCGAAATCTTCACAACCTGTCCCGGATGAAAATCGGAAGTGCGTTTCCACGAAATCAGGTGTACTTCCGGCGAAATTTCCTGATTTTGAGTAATGATTACTTCGTGAAGTTCCAGGTGAGGGGCTTTATATTCTTCTGTTTTTGGCATATCTGTCTGTATTTTTCGTGTGTTTTGCTCCTGAATAACAAGTAGAAGAGAGTTAGGTTTAAGAAGCGGAATTATCAGAATGGGTAATCTCCTTTTGCGTCTTTCCGATCAGTTGCCTGTTTTTTCGATCTTCCAATGTGAACTTTTCGTTGAATAATAGGGTTTAATAGATTCAGGAGAAACCGAAAAACAGAAAGAAACAACTAATTTTGCGCCTCCAAAAGAAAAATACAGCAGAAACACTGAAAATGAAGAGATTAAAAGAAGATGCCCAATCGGTGGGCAACATCCTGATCGAAATTGGAGCCGCGCTGATGAGTTCGGGGGCCAGTACTCACCGGATCAGAATTACCATGGAGCGCATTGCCAAAGGGCTTGGATACGGCATCGAACTGCTGATTACCCAACGTGCCCTGATGCTTACCATCATTGAAAAAGACCAGCAACATTTTTTCAGCCGGCTCAAACGCATCTCACCTCATGGTGTCAATTTCAGAGTTGTAAGCGGCATCAGTCATTTAAGCTGGAAAGTGATGGAAGAAAACTGGACAGTAGCCCAGATATCCGACGAATTGAACCGCCTCAAATCGCTTCCTCATTATCCCCGGCTGGTCATTCTGGGATTAGTTGGATTGGCCGGCGCTGCTTTTTGTCATAATTTTGGCGGTGGGTACATCGAAATGACCGTTGCTTTTATTGCAACAGTAGTCGGACTTTTCGTCAGGCAGGAAGCTACGCGGGTAAAGTTCAACCCATATCTATGCGTATTTTTTGCAGCATTTGCAGCCTCCCTGATTGCCGGGCTGGCCGGGCATTTCAAAATTGGCGCCGAACCCGACAAGGCACTTGCTACCTCCGTTTTATTCCTGGTTCCCGGAATCCCTCTTATTAACTCGGTGACCGACCTGATGGATGGAAACATACAAAATGGTATGGTACGTGCCATGAACGGGTTGATGATTGCATTTTCGATTGCAATGGGACTTTTTTCAGTAAAAATGATTTTAAATTTCTAAGATGATTCTCCTCGAAATACTAATGAAAAGCTTTTGGTCGGGTGTAGCAGCCATTGGATTTGCTGTTCTTTTCAACGTTCCCCGCCGCGTCATCTTTTCAATCTGGGCGCTGGGCGCACTGGGTGGATTGATCAAATTTTCGGCCATGCAATGTGAATCAGGAATCGTTTTTGCCTCTTTTTTGGGGGCAACAGCCATTGGATTCGCCAGTATTCAAATGGCACATACAAAAAATAGTCCTCCACTGGTATTTTCTATTCCTTCGGTAATCCCGATGGTTCCCGGATTTTTTGCCTATAAAATGATGCTCGGGTTGATTGCGTTAACCGGTATCGAAAATACCGATGCTTATATGAAAACACTTATGGAAACCGTGAATAACGGTTCAAAAGCGATGTTTGTGCTTATTTCGCTCGGAACGGGTGTTGCCATTCCGATGCTGCTGACCCGAAAGGAATCGATTAAAAAATCGAAATTCAACAAGAATAAAAAAGTGGTAGTTTAATCCTGAAAAAGGACAGATAAAGTGGTTTTATAACGGATCGTGTGGGTAAAATGAAGCAGACATCTTAGGTGCAGAGCACCGTTGACAGTAGTATGTATGTTGAAATACCAATAATAGGTGCGGAGCACCGAAATATTATAACACAAATTATCAGTAATATTCCGGTGCGCTGCACCTTTTCTGATTTTATCTATTTTTTTACTACAAATATTATGCGGCTCAGCCGCTTTCGGACAGCTAAAATTCAATGGCTAACTGATTTTAGCTTAATAAGAAATGGATATTCAATATTTTACCCACACCATCCGATAGAACCGGAAAATTATTCCGTTGCTCACCCAACCCAATCGTCACAAGCCTAAAAAATGCGTTTACAGAACTTCGGAAAAATTTCAGAAGCTTAGAATTAGATGGTGTGGCGCTTTGTAAAATTACAAAAGGTTAAAATCTCTCAGTTTGGAGCTTTTGCTAAATTACAAAAGGCAAAATCTCACGGTTTGGAGCCTTTGTAAAATTACAAAAGGATAAAATGGATCAGTTTGGTGCTTTTGCTAAATTACAAAAGGTTAAAATCTCTCGGTTTGGTGTTTTTGAAATTTTTCAAGGCGAAGGTTGTTCAAAATTTAGGACGATCAAAAAAAAGAGCTGATCCGGTTCGGAACAGCTCCTGTTAAAATTTAATCATTTTTAGAATTTTACCTGGTTTTAAATCACCTTATTGAAGTTCAGATAAAGAATTCGGTTGAACTATTTTCCGATTCTGGATTTCTCCAGAGATGCCAGCTTCTGTGCGTATTTTGCAATTTCCTCAGCAGTTCCTGCAGCTGTATAGTTTTCGGCTGTGGTCAGAAAATCCGATTTAGCAACTGCTTTTTCTTCAGGAAGAATTTGACTGGTTGCATATTCATCGATCTCGTTGTTAACATCCTTGGCCGTGAATTCTTCGGCTGAGTAAATGAGGTCCTTCCCGTTTATCCACGATTCGGTTGCCAGGTTGGCTTCTTTTTCTATTAGCGCTTGCTCTGTTGCGTATTTTTCGATTTCGTTATCAACATCTTTAGCTGAAAATTCTTCGGCTGAATAG
>Ga0302296_1000932_pt1 | contig 22574 bp, 21 predicted proteins | sample III_Fen_N3_1_FD_194546 | JGI IMG/M metagenome (GOLD analysis project Ga0302296, IMG submission 194546) | Peat permafrost microbial communities from Stordalen Mire near Abisko, Sweden - III_Fen_N3_1 | ecosystem: Environmental > Terrestrial > Soil > Wetlands > Permafrost | place: Sweden: Abisko...
GCAACTTTAATAATCAAAGGATGGTCGGTGTCATCAATAATTAGATTCATCCCTGATAAACGTATCACTTCATGCAGTTGATTCCGACGTTCATTTACACAACCATACCTTGGCATAAAAGTCCGGATTTCCTTTCCTCGTTCCTGAATTCCCTGTGGGAGAAATCTGGATTTTTTCGACATTTCTGTCTCTGGGAGATAAGGTGTAATTTCCGAAGAAATAAATAAGACTTTTTTCTTTTCCATTTATATCACCTGAGTTTAATTGTGCAAAAGTAGTAAAATATCAGCAATATTCAATTCCAGACATTTAGCGTGATCTTAAAAAACATTAATAAATAAGGACTTTGTGTTAAATGTATACATTGGTGCTTTGAATTTGGATGTACTTTAAACTGTTGACAACCTGTGTTTTTAGGGTAAGCACGAGCTCCGGAAGTTGAAGACTTTTTATTTTTGATAAAAAACAGCTTGCATTCGTGTTGAATTATTTATTTACTTTGCACGCTCATTTTTATCCAAAATGCAGGTAATAAAGCATATAAAAGAACTTCAACCGATACTGGCTGAAAAACGCAGAGAGGGATTAAGTATCGGTTTTGTTCCCACGATGGGAGCATTACACAAAGGTCACTTTTCGTTGGTCGAAAAAGCCGGTCAGGAATCGGATTTTGTAATGGTTAGCATCTTTGTAAACCCTACACAGTTTAACGACAAAAAAGATCTGGATCGCTATCCGCGTGATTTGCAGAAAGATGTTGATTTTTTAACCTCAAGTCCCTGCCAAATCATTTTTGCTCCTGAAGTTGATGAAGTCTATCCGGAACCCGATACCCGACAGTTCAATTTTGGATCGCTGGAGCAGGTAATGGAAGGAAAATTCAGACTAGGCCATTTTAATGGAGTAGCGCAGGTGGTAAGCCGATTGTTTGATATTGTTCTTCCGGACAAAGCATTTTTTGGTCAAAAAGATTTTCAGCAATTGGCTATTATTCGTGCAATGGTCACTAAGTTAGATCTCCCTGTTGAAATCGTTTCTTGTCCGATTATTCGCGAACCAGATGGGTTGGCGATGAGCTCACGCAATATGCTGCTTAGTCCTGAACAACGTAAAGCTGCCGTTTGTATTTCATCAACTTTATTTGAAGCTGCAAACCAAACAGACAAGTTGTCCGTAGAAGAGCTGTGCCGTTGGGTTACTGATCGTATCAACGAAAACGAATACCTCGAAACGGAGTATTTTGAAATTGTTCATGAAACGACTCTTCTTCCGGTTAAGGAGTGGGGTGATCAGGGCGGAAAAGTTGGGTGTGTTGCTGTTCAGTGCGGACAAATACGATTGATCGACAATTTATATATAGTGCCTAAAGTGAACTAGAGTATTAAACTTAAGTCACGTTGAACTTGTTAATAAATGAAATTCACTCAAAAATAGAATATGGTCATTGAAGTTTGTAAATCGAAGATACATAAAGTAACTGTAACAGAGGCCAATTTACAGTATGTCGGAAGTATTACCGTTGATCAGGATCTGATGGATGCTGCCAATTTGATTGAGAACGAAAAGGTACAGGTGGTGAACATCAATAATGGTGAACGTCTTGAAACCTATGTTATCAAAGGTCAGCGTGGAACCGGCATCATTTGTTTGAATGGTCCTGCTGCCCGTAAAGTGGCTGTTGGGGATGTGGTGATTATCATGTCGTATGCTCAAATGGATTTTGAAGAAGCCAAAACGTTTACCCCCTGGTTGGTTTTCCCTGATACCGAAACAAACCGGCTGGTTTAACGCAAGTTTAAAAAGATATAGAAAACCTCATTGCTTTATTGTAGTGGGGTTTTGTTGTTTAATCAATACTGGTATTCGAAGCAGATTTTTTAATTGGTCTGGGTGGCGTAACCACGATTTCGTAACGGCATTCGGGACAGATATATGCTTCGCAGCCAGTACAGGAAAAACAGTTGCTGCATGAGCGTTCCAGCAGGCTTATCTCCCATGTTTTTTTGCAATGGGTGCAGGTGACGAAGATTATCCTCTGCATACTACGGTGCTTTTTGTCCAATCTTAAATGAAAAGGCGAGGAGTTTTACCAATCCAAACAGGATTACCTGTGTGAAAATAATGGTCGCTCCGGAAGGAATGTCGGCAAAATAGGAAATTAATAAGCCAATGAACGATGCCAGAAAAGCGAATCCAACGGAATAGAACATCATCTTGCCAAATTCACGGGTAAGAACATTTGCTGTTGCTTGTGGAATCGTTAGTAACGATAGGATCAGGATAATTCCCACCACCCGGATGTTTAAGACAATGGTTAGTGAAATCAGGATCATTAGCAGGTAGTTGAACCGGTCAACGGGTAAGTCTGATGTTTTTGCAAAGTCTTCATCGAAAGAGATATATAGAATGGTTCGGTAGAAGAAGGTGAAAAACGAAATGATCAGGATTGATAAGGCAAGCATCAACCAAAGTTCGCCGGTAGATACGGTCAGGATACTCCCAAACAGATAGCTCATCAGGTTGGGGGCGTAACCGGGAGTCAGGTACACAAAGATAATTCCGATAGCCATGCCAAGCGACCACCAGATCGCAATAGAAGAGTCTTCTCGAACCTTTCCTTTACTACTGAATAGCTGAATGCCCATTCCGGATAGAATAGAGAAAATAGCAGCTCCCAATAAGGGATTTATGCCCATGTAATAGCCCATCCCAATTCCACCGAATGATGCATGGGTTATGCCTCCGCTAATAAAAACAATTCGTCGCGAAACAATGTAGGTGCCTATAATTCCGCAGGAAATTGCTGCCAGCACAGAGGCCAGAAAAGCGTTGACAAAAAAATCGTATGAAAATAGCTCAATGAATATGTCCATGGTGTTCGTGTTCGTCGTGTAACTTCAGTACAGTATGCGGAATGTTTCCGTGAGTTATAATCTGTAGCGGGCAGTTGTACGAAGTAAGCTGCTCTTCAGTAATGATGTTGCTCGGATGATAGTGCAGATTCCGGTTTACACAGGCAATTGTTTTTACGAAAAAGGAGATGGTTCCAACGTCATGTGAAATCAGTATAATAGCCATTTGCTCATTCAGTTCTTTTAACTTGAGGTACAACTCTCCTTCAAAGTTATTATCGACATAAGTGCTAGGTTCGTCGAGTACCAGCAGTTCGGGTTGGTTCATCAGGGCGCGGCATAGAAAAACCCGCTGCATTTGTCCTCCTGAAAGTTCGCCAATCGATTTGTGCCGAATAGCTAAAATACCCATTTCATCGAGTAATGATTCTGCTTTCTCCTTTTCTTCCGTATTTTTATGGAATGATGAAAAAATAGAAGTTTTCGCTTTACCCGACCTCACCACATCAAATACAGAAATTGGAAACCGTTTGTCGATCTGGTTTACCTGTGGCAAGTAACCAATATTAGTTTTGCTGGTATGCATGATCAACTCTCCGGAAGTCGGCTTGATTAGTCCCAGAATAGTTTTTATCAAGGTGGTTTTTCCTCCGCCATTGGGGCCGATAACGCCAATAAAATCACCTGCAAATACCTCCATTGAGATATCTTCAAGAACAATGTTGTTGTCGTATCCTGCAGACAGGTTCTTTATTTCGAGCAGTTTTTTCATTTTCCGGCTGCAATTTTTTCGGTAATGTCGAGCAACTGTTTTTCCCAATTGTAATCAAGCGGATCGATGGAAACAACTTGTCCGTTGATTTCCCGTGAAAGCTGTAGTGCATTTTCCGAGTCAAATTCTTTTTGAATGAAAACGATCTGGATATTTTGTTTTTTTGCAATGTCTACAATTTCTTTCATGTGTTTTGGGGAAGGTTCTTTCCCGTCAAGTTCAAGCGGAATCTGTTCCAGCTTAAACTGGCGTGCATAATAGCCCAATGTTGGGTGGAAAATAAGTATTCCACGGTTGGTTACCGGAGCTAGTTTTTGTTCAATTTGTGCGGACAATGAATCGATTTTTGCAATCAGTTTGGCATAGTTGGCTTCAAATACAGAAGCATGTTCCGGGAATGCTGTTTTTAAAGCCTCATAGGTTCTTTGTACCATGATCTTAGCTTCGGCCGGAGCTGCCCATATATGAGGATCAACAGCTTCATGATGTTCGTGTTCGTGTTCATGATCGTGACCTTCTTCTTCACATTTACTGCCCAGAATTGGAACAATACCCTCGGAACAGTTAATCAACGAAAGTCCCTTATTCATTTCTGCAAACTTATCTTTCCAGACTTCTTCGAAAGTTAGCAGCCCGATTTGCAGCCATACTTTTGATGCTGCCAGTGATTTCATCTGGCTCGGAAGTACTGTGTAATTATGGGGACTGGATCCTGGGGGAACCAGTACGTTAACTTGTAAGAGTCCTCCGGAAATCTGATCAACAAAATATTTTTGAGGTGTTATGCTAACTGAAACCATATTCCCTGCTTCTTTTTTGATTCCGGGTTGACAGGCGAAAAGAATAACCGTAAGTAGGAAAACGTATTTTTTCATAAACTTTAAAAATGAATTTGAAGTAGTATAAACATTTTCATTCAAAGATAGTTCGAATTCCTAAATCGAAAGGTCATTATTTGTCAATAATTGTCCATCCGGGATGAAAGGTAATCTATTGTTTCGATTGCCTGTTTTTCTTTTCTTTTTTTTGTGGCACGGGGTCATATCCATGAGTTCCCCAGGGATGACACTTCAGTATTCTCTTGGTGCCAAGCCAGAATCCTTTAAACGGACCATGAATTCGAACGGCATCGATGGCATATTGGGAGCAGGTTGGAGTATGGCGGCATGATGGTGAGGTGAGTGGCGAAATGGCATATTTGTAGAAATATACCGGGATCATTACTATCCAACCTAAAACTTTTAATAGATATCTAAAGATTGTCCTCATGGCTTCAAATCTACAACTATTTAATATTCAACAATGTTTTTTTACGCTGAATTGCTGAATTTTAGTTCTAAAAATTAAAAATCAACAATATTTCTCTATTTTTGCAGCCGATTTGAAATTTTTCTAAACAATTTATATGGCTATTACTACTGCAGATATCAAAAATGGTATGACGATTGAACTCAACGGTCAGTTGTTTCAAATCGTTTCTTTTCAACATGTTAAGCCTGGAAAAGGTCCGGCTTTCGTGCGAACGAAAATCAAGAATATCAAAACTGGAAGAACCATTGAAAATACCTTTAGTGCAGGTGTTCGGATTGATGTCGTTCGTGTTGAACGTCGTCCATATCAATATTTGTATCAGGATGAAGCTGGCTTCAATTTCATGCATGCCGAAACTTTTGAGCAGATAACTATTGGTGTTGACATGGTGGAAAATGCTGATCTGATGAAAGAAGGTCAGATTGTGGAAGTTAACGTCCATGCTGAAACTGAAACTCCTCTTACTGTTGAACTTCCTGCTTTTGTTGAATTATTGGTGGTTTCAACTCCTGAAGGAGATAAAGGGAATACCGCCAGTTCAAATGCGCTAAAACCTGCGACTCTTGAAACTGGTGCTGAAGTTATGGTTCCGATGTTTATCAACGATAACGATATTGTCAAAATTGATACCCGCGATCGTTCTTACAATGAACGTGTAAAGAAATAAACAGAATTTTATTCTAGTTCGAAATGGCTTGCATATGCAGGCCATTTTTTTGTGTCTATTCTCCGGAAAGAGCTTTAATCTCCGTTCCCTTTCTGGTATAGATATCGGCTGCAACAATGATTGCTGTGAAGCCCCAAAACGGAACAGATAGTTTGTCGGTATCCAGAAAGTTATTCATGACACCGTGGACATAGTAGGTGATTAATCCGAGCAAGGCACTCATGATGATTGTCTTTAATCGTTTGTCAGTTGCTCTGCTATATGCGTGAACCGCAGTGTAAATTACAACAGTCATGAGTAGTAGAACGGCAATCAGTCCCAGAAATCCTGATTCGGCCATTGGCCCCAGATATTCGCTGTGGGCGTTTCCTCCGTCAGCAGAATTGGTACTGATAATTGTCCGGTTGGCAGTTAACTGATATGGAGCGTAGTTGAACATGTAAGTTCCAGGACCCCAGCCGAAAAATGGTTTATCCTCAAACATCCGGATTGCACAGCTCCATCGATTAATACGTTCAAGATTTGAGGCGTCGGATGAGATATTTGACATGGATGATATGTGGTCTGCCAGATTTGCTGATGATTCCGTATTGTTTCGTTCGAGGTACATCAACAGTTGTTTTTGAAAGACGAAAACCAGAGAAAGGCTAATTAAAAATGCAATAAAAACGGGTTTGAACCTGATTTTTAGACGCATCATCGTCCATACACCCAATGCTGCACAAACACTTAGCCAGGCTGCTCTTGCATACGAAAGAATGAGTCCCATGAGGACTATCCCCAATACAATCCGAGCCAGATTACGAACCCCTGGAGTATACATTTTGGTAAATGAGAAACTCACTAAAAATGGCAAATACATTGCAATTGCAGCGCCATAGGCTGTATGGTCATTGTAGAATGGATTTGGAACAAAGTTCGCAGCTTGTTTATCCCAGAGGCCATATCCCAGATGGCGGTTGGTAGTATAGAAAATTACGATTAGCAAAGGAAGTGTGTATAGCCAAATAAATTTCTCAATATTCTTATTCGATTCAAAAAGCTTGGCCGTAAGCAAATAAAATCCTACAATAAACCAGATTCGGGAAAGCAAAAACTTAAAGGATACAATAGGCATCGTGCTGGTCAGGCTTGTCACTAACATCCAAAGTAAACTGAAGTAAATTGTAAGTGAAATTGGATGAGTGAGTATCGTTCGATCAAATTTCCCTTCTGCACAGCATTTTAGGATGAAAATGAGTAGGATGCCAAAGAGTAAAGGCTCTGTTGGCAAAAACATGTCGAATGAGAGTCCCGGCATCAACTCTTTTAAAGGAAGCGACACTGGGGTGAAGAATATAACCAGATATAAAAGTTTGTCGAATGCAAAAATGGCTAATAGTATTACTACGAAAACGAATGGTAATGCATTGATAACCATCGAGTCTTTTTGTACCAAAAAGAATGCATTCAGCAGAATAAACAATGCTGAAAATAGGTAGAAAAGGACAACTTTTATCCTTGCCGAATACACGGGTTAAACGGTTTTTTTGTTTTCGAGAAGCAGGATTACCAGCAATGCAGAAAATAAAGCTGCAAAAGTTGATACCAGCACGATCAACCAACGAACCGGATATGCTTTTTTGTCGGAGACAATTGGATTCTGAATAGGCTGAGCGTAAACAATCTTTTTGTTTGCGTTACTTAACGACCAGTCATACATTTTTTTGACCGAATCCCGTTCGTGTATTAAACCTTTAATTTGGCTGTTTAATATGGTGTATTCCCCTCCTTTTTCCGAAAGATCTTTCATCCACTTATCAAGTTCCTTTCCTCCAACTGTATTTTTCTTCTGCTCAACCAGAACGTTCACCATTCCTTTTGTAATTTCTTTTGCTTGCAATTCGTAGTCCAGAATTCGATAATTTTTGCGGAGCTCGTTTAGGTTAGTATCTATCGAATCAATTTCATGATTAATCTTTTTAAGGTCTTTTTTCGCAATTGTCACCACCTCGCGATATTTTATGCTGTGCAATTCCCGTATTTTCTGATCGATAAAAGAAATGATTGAGTCGCACATTGCACATGCTCTTCGTGGATCAGTATCTAATACTTGAATTTCAATAGCTTCGTATTCGGTTTTCTTGGCCGATACATTGTCATTGTATTTATTTAACATATAGGTCATGTATAACGGATCCTGCTTATTGATACGATATGCTTCGCTTAGGTTGAACGCATCAAAAATCCGAAGTTTAATATCCTGCGAATTTGCAAATTCAAGTAGCTGTTCACTTTGTGATTCATCACTGAACACATAAATGTTGTTACTTGGGTAGATTCGGGCGATTGACTTATACTTAGGCTGAATGAATAATGAAGAGGAAAATATTGTGGAACATACAATTGCAAGAATACCAACCACAATCAAATGTTTCTTCCATTTCCATATAATTTCAAGAAGATTCTGATTATCAAAAAAGTTTGTCATAGAATGGCCTTTAGTCGATGTTTTAACGAGACATTGTTGTACTTTATTATAGCAAACTGGAAATAATAACGATCTTATTGAGCGATTAGCAGAAAATAATTCTTTTTACCCTTTTGAACCAACAGGTATTTGCCCGCAATTAGTAAATCACATTTAATTGTTGCTTCAGCGTCGGCTACTTTATCTTTATTAATGCTTAATCCATTTGCCTGAACCGTACGACGAAGTTCTCCTTTGGATGGGAATACCGAAGATTTCTCGGCCAGTAAGTCGCTAACTTTAATGCCTGCTTCAAGTTCTGTTTTTGAAATTTTAAATTGAGGAACTCCTTCAAAAACCGAAAGGAAGGTTTCTTCATCCAACTTGTTAAGCAATTCAGCAGTTCCTTGTCCGAAAAGAATTTGAGACGCTTCAACGGCAGTGTTGAAATCCTCGCGAGAGTGTACCATTACGGTTACTTCTTCGGCCAGTTTCTTTTGCAACAGGCGTAAATGTGGCGCTTCAGCATGTTTGACCGAAAGTTCTTCAATTTCTTCTTGTGAAAGCAAGGTGAAGATTTTAATGTAACGATCTGCATCTTCGTCAGAAGTGTTTAACCAGAACTGGTAGAATTTATAAGGAGAGGTTAATTTTGGATCAAGCCATACATTCCCGGATTCTGTTTTCCCGAATTTCGTTCCGTCAGCCTTTTTAATAAGCGGACAGGTTAAAGCAAAAGCTTCGCCTCCGGTTTTTCTGCGGATTAATTCGGTTCCGGTGGTAATGTTTCCCCATTGATCCGATCCTCCCATTTGTAGCTTTACATTTTTAGTCTGATACAAGTGGAGAAAGTCTGTTCCCTGAACCAATTGGTAGGTAAATTCGGTGAACGACATCCCAGCACCGCTGTCTGAGTCGAATCGTTTTTTTACCGAGTCTTTCGACATCATGTAATTTACCGTGATGTGTTTGCCAATGTCGCGAATGAAATTCAGGAAGCTGAATTCTTTCATCCAGTCGTAATTGTTGACCAATTCGGCAGCATTGGGCGCATCCGATTCAAAATCCAGAAATTTGGATAGCTGTTTTTTGATGCATTCCTGATTGTGGCGTAAAGTCGGTTCGTCCAGTAAATTACGCTCCTGTGATTTTCCGGAAGGGTCACCGATCATTCCGGTAGCTCCGCCAACTAAAGCAAAAGGTTTATGACCGGCAATCTGAAAATGTTTCAACATCATCACGCTTACCAGATGACCAATATGAAGTGAATCGGCTGTTGGATCAATACCAACATAAGCCGAAGTTAATTCCTTATCAAGTTGTTCTTTTGTTCCAGGCATCATGTCGTGGATCATGCCTCTCCATTGTAATTCTTCAACAAAATTCATTGTCTTTAATTCTAAGTTAATTTTCGTTGTACCCCAATAATCCAATGATCGGAGATTTTCATTTTCAGAGATCAATTCTGTGGCTGAAAATTGTGCCAAAGATATAAAATCAAAGGTTTATCGTGGGAAAAAATCAGCACTTATTGGTGCTGTATGTTATTCAAATAGAATTTTCTGATATGTTTAGTCTTAAGTTGACAAGACTTTAATCCTATATTAGGTTTTTTTTATGGGAGCATTGGAGCTTTCGGCCTTGTCGTCTGTTTTGGTTTCTTTATCCGTTTTCCAGAATTTGATAAACGGGAATATCGTAGGAACCAGTTGTTTCATTGGTGAGTAAATCTTTGATTCTGCCTTCTGCTTTGCCGGAAGAATATGTACATTTTCGTCAATTGGATCAAACAGGAGAAGAAAGATGCTTAGGATTACCGCAAATTTCAGCATTCCAAAAATGATTCCTCCCAAACGATCGATAAAACCGAGAGCTACTGCTTTTGCTGCTTTTTCGAGTAGTTTCCCCAGAATATGAATAAGGATGACGATAACAATAAAGGTAACAATGAATGCGATGGTAACTACACCACCTGATTTAGATCCGGTAATGTCGGTGATAAAACCAGAAGTCCAGTCCGAAAACTTGATGGCGCCCCAAATTCCCAGAACCAGAGCCGCAAGTGATGCCAGTCCAACAATTAAACCTTTTCGGAATCCTTGAATCGCTGCAATAATAAGGAATATGCCCAGAACCAGATCAATATAGTTCATAAATATCAGTTTGTGATAATTTCCAAAACAAAAGTAAAAGTAAGAAAAATATGATTAAGCTTATCGATTGCCAGAAATGGATGCGTATTGTTGGTTTTTAAATGTTCGATTAATGTATTGTTTAGCAGTATGTAACTGTTTTTATAAGGTTCTGTTTGTTTCGCAGAACCAATGATACCAACAAAAGTCAGAATTTTTAATAAATTTGACCACAAGAAAACCGAATTCCATGCCTGTTATCAATTCAATCATTAATTGGGTCAACTTTAAACGAATATACCAAATTGATCTGTTCAAAAAGCACCCGCATGAAGTCCAACGAGAAGTGCTTACTGATCTTTTATCGAAGGCGTCAAACACTGAATTTGGATTAAAATACAATTTCAAATCTATTTCTTCTGAAAAAGAGTTTCAGGAACGCGTCCCAATTCAGGGATATGCCGACATTAAACCAACTGTCGAACGGATGATGTTGGGTGAGAAAAATCTTTTGTGGCCAGGAGAAACCCGGTGGTTTGCAAAATCATCTGGAACGACCAACGAAAAAAGTAAATTTATTCCGGTGAGTAAAGATTCACTCGAAGATGTTCATATTCGTGGCGGTCGCGATGTGCTGGCTATTTATCTGAAGAACTATCCGAATTCGGGTATTCTTTCAGGAAAAGCACTTACACTTGGCGGAAGTCATAAAATGAACAATTACAACAATAACTGCTATTATGGCGATCTCTCTGCGATCTTAATAGAGAATATTCCATTTTGGACAGATTTCTACCGAACTCCTTCTACCGAAATCTCGCTACTCGAAGAGTTTGAAGAAAAGATCGAAAAGATTATTCAGCATTCGCTTAACGAAAATGTGACTTCGTTTGCCGGAGTACCTTCCTGGTATCTGGTTTTGATGAAAAGGGTTCTCGAAGTGACCGGGAAAAGTAATATTCTGGAAGTTTGGCCTAATCTGGAAGTGTTTACACATGGCGGCGTTAAATTCGATCCATACCGAGAACAGTACGAAAAGCTATTTCCCAGTGAGCGAATGCATTACATGGAGACCTATAATGCTTCGGAGGGATTTTTTGGTATTCAGGATGAACCCGATAAACGGGACATGTTGCTAATGCTCGATTATGGTATCTTTTATGAATTTATTCCGATGGACGAGTTCCGTGCCAATAATCTGAATGCTATTTCGTTAATGGATGTTGAGGTCGGGCGTGAATATGCTATGGTAATTTCTACCAATGGCGGTCTCTGGCGCTATCTGATTGGGGATACCATTCGCTTTACCACGAAATATCCATTTAAATTTGTGATTTCAGGCAGAACCAGACATTTTATTAATGCGTTTGGCGAGGAGGTAATTATTGACAATGTAGAAAAAGCTTTTCAAATTGCCTGCGAACGAACCGAAGCCATTATTTCTGAATATACAGGTGCTCCTATTTATATGAAGGAAGGACAAAAGGGCGCTCACGAGTGGGTTCTTGAATTTGAGAAAGAGCCTAACGATTTAGACCATTTTATGCAGGTATTCGATGAAGCCTTGAAAACAATAAATTCTGATTACGAAGCCAAACGTCATAAAAGTCTGAGCCTAGAGATGCCTCATGTGATCGTGGCGAAGAAAGGTTTGTTTTATGAGTGGATGAAAACCCGGGGTAAAACCGGAGGACAAAATAAGATTCCCCGCTTATCAAACGATCGTTTGTATATCGACCAGTTGATAGAGTTAAATAAGTCTCTCTGATTAAATTCGGGCTGGGAAAATCTTTTGACTAAACGCTAGTCTTTTGTCTTTTACCTTTATACATTTGATCTGATTTTGTATTTTAGTTTGAACTTTAAAGATTTACAAGATGCATATTGCTTTAGCTGGAAATATTGGTGCCGGTAAAACGACCCTTACAGAACTACTCTCCAAACATTATCGATGGATACCTCATTTTGAGGATGTGGATGAAAATCCTTACCTGAATGACTTCTATGAAGATATGCAACGTTGGTCGTTCAACCTTCAGATTTATTTCCTGAATAGCAGGTTCAAGCAAGTTGTTGACATCCGTAGTTCCTCGGACACGGTAATTCAGGATCGTACCATTTATGAGGATGCTGAAATATTTGCCCCGAACTTACATGCTATGGGCTTAATGACTACCCGCGACTTTAATAATTACACTTCGCTTTTCCAAATGATGACCCGTCTGGTTCAGGCTCCTGATCTCTTGATTTATTTAAGGGCATCGGTACCAACTTTGGTAAACCAGATACAGAAACGTGGAAGGGATTATGAAAGCTCCATTCGTATCGACTATCTGAAACAGTTGAACGAACGTTATGAAGCCTGGGTGAACCGGTATAAAGCTGGCAAGCTATTAATAATTGATGTTGATCGTATTGATTTTCAAAATAACCCGGAAGATTTGAGTAGCATCATTGATCGTATTGATGCTCAGATTAATGGACTTTTTTAACGATTTCGAACTTTCCGGTAATCTCTGGAAATAATTTTACGGACACATGAAGCTTGTATTTGCAACAAACAATAAGCATAAACTTCAGGAAATACAGCGTTTGCTTAACGACTCGATTGAGTTGCTTTGTTTAGATGATATTAATTGTTTAGATGATATTCCTGAAGATCAGGATACTCTTGAAGGTAATGCTTCTCAGAAGGCTTTTTACATCTATAACAAGTATGGGGTGAGCTGTTTTGCCGATGATACCGGTCTTGAGGTTGAAGCTCTGAATGGAGCTCCCGGCGTATATTCGGCACGTTATGCCGGAGCAGAACGTAGTTCCGAGAATAACATGAGTCTGGTATTGGAACAGATGCACGAAATAAAAAACCGAAAGGCTCGTTTTAGAACTGTAATATCTCTGGTTATTGATGGCCGCGAATTGCAATTCGAAGGAATTGTCGATGGACATATCTTATGCGAACGAAGAGGAACTGCCGGATTTGGCTATGATCCTATTTTTCAACCTATAGAGTCGGATCGTAGTTTCGCCGAAATGTCAATGGACGAAAAGAATAAGATTAGTCACCGGGGAAGAGCTGTTCAGAAATTAGTGGAGCATTTAACTCAATTATAACCCGAATGAATTATCGTAGATTTCTGTTTCTTGTTGTTCTTGTAGCTGTTGCAGTGTTGCATGTATATTCTCAGCCTGCAATTGGCGAATGGACCGATTACCAGTCGTATGGCAGCGCAAAGAATGTTGTTGATGCCGGAAATACGATTTATTGTGTTACCGATGGGGGATTGTTTTCCTACAGTAAGACCGATAACAGTATACAGAAGTTAACCAATATGAGCGGGCTTTCTGATGTTGGTGTTCAGCGGGTGGCTTATAGTAAGGAAAATGATGTTCTATTGATAGCCTATAAAAATGCGAATATTGATCTGCTGATTGGAAATAAAATCTACAACCTTTCTGATATCAAGCGCAAACAGCTTTCGGCCAGTAAATCAATTAATAATGTGATGTTTTCGGGGAACCTTGCCTACCTTTCCTGTGGATTCGGAATTGTGGTAATTAATCTGGATCGGAAAGAAATAAAGGATAGCTATATTATTGGACAGGAGGGGGCATATCTTAATGTTCTGGATATGGCTACTGATGGTTCTTATTTGTATGCAGCTACTTCAACTGGAATTTATAAGGCTCAGGCTTCCAATCCTAATCTTCAGAATTACAATAGCTGGATACGACAAACCGGACTTCCTCATTTCGACCAAAAATTCAATAAGATAGAATATTTTAAGGGTAAGATTATTGCTAATTATAATACTCCTAACGACGCTTGGGCCGGTGATGAATTGTACCAGTTTGAAAATGGTGTCTGGAGTTCCTTTTTGCCTGATGTTAAGTATTCTTCGGATATCACAACAAACGGAAATTACATCGTTTTTTCAAGTCGGGAAGAAATTTTCGTGTATAACGATAAGTTCGAAAAGGTAAATTATGTGGCCAAATATCCTCTTTCCGGATATAACGGAACGGTTGTACAATCGCGTTGTGCGGTAATTGATAGCCAGAATGTACTTTGGATCGCTTATGATAATGGATTGGTCAGGTATGGAACAACGGCGGAACGAATTGCACCTCAAGGGCCTGTCGATAATAAAATATTTTCAATGATCACGAATGGTTCGGATTTATGGATTGCATCGGGAGGCCGAGACGAGTCGTGGGGAAATTTGTGGTCTGCACCAAAGTTTCAACTTAACCGTGATGGGGAGTGGTCGGTTTTTGACAGCAAAAATTTCACAAATACGAACGATTTTAGAGATGTTGTTTGTGTTGCTGTTGATCCGAATAATGCAGATCATGTTTTTGCTGGTTCATGGGGTGGAGGTGTTTTGGAATTCAATGCCAAAACGTTTGTGAAGCGATATGATAATTATAACAGTTCATTACAAACGCAACTTCCTTCTAATCCTACGGCTCCTTATGTGCGAATTGGCGGAATGAATTTTGACTCCAAAGGGAACCTTTGGGTGAGTAATACCGGAGTTGCCAAAGGACTTTCGATGCTAAAGCCCGACGGAGCCTGGACATCATATGAACTATCAGGAGCCGCAAATAAGTTCACCGGGAAAGTGGTGGTGACCCAGAACAATGATAAATGGGTAGTGGTGCCTCGTGGGAATGGTTTGAGTGTATTGAATAGTACCAATGATGTGACTAAGGAACAGAAAGTCATTGCACACTTTTCCAATCTTACGGTTAATCTTTATACCGAAATGAACGACGTTTATGCGCTGGCTGAAGATTTGACCGGGAAACTTTGGGTTGGAACATCAACTGGAGTGGCTGTGTTTAGTACTCCGAAAAATATTTGGAAGGCAGATGTTATGTATGCCACTCGTCCTAGTATGGATGAAGGTGATAATTTGTTCCATCCGTTGCTCGAAAAAGAATCGATTACAGCAATTGCTATTGATGGTGCGAATCGGAAATGGTTCGGAACAAAAAACTCCGGCGTATATCTGATTTCGGAAGATGGGGAAAAAGAAATCGAACATTTTAACACTACGAATAGTCCGCTTCCTTCTGACGAGATTACAGATATGGCAATCAATCAAAAAACAGGAGAGGTTTTCATCGGTACTGTTTCAGGGCTGGTGTCATATATGGGCGAAGCTATTAGTGGAAATGAAGCGTTTGCTGATGTGTATGTTTATCCCAATCCGGTACGTGAAACGTATGATGGTCCGATTGTGGTGAAAGGTCTTGTTGAGAATACGGATGTGAAGATTACCGATATAGCCGGGAATCTGGTTTATAAAACCGTATCTTTAGGTGGACAAGCTGTTTGGGATGGAAAAAATCTAAATGGAAATCGTTGTAAAACTGGTGTTTATCTTGTTTTTATGAACGATCCTACCGGCGAAAAGACAAAAATAACCAAGCTTCTATTTATCCACTAATAAATGCATTGTGCTTGACAAAACTCGTGGAATTTTCTTGCATGCGGTTAAGTATTCTGAGACAAGCCTGATTGTTACTATTTATACCGAGGCTTATGGCCGATTGTCGTTTATTGTAAATGGAGTTCGGAGCAAAAAATCGGTAGTTAAAGCTTCGGTGTTTCAGTCGTTGTATTTGCTTGAAATCGAACATTATTATCAGGCCGGACGTGATATTCAACGGCTCAAAAATGCCAGAATCATTGCGCCGTATAGTTCTATTCCGTTTGATATTCGCAAAAGCTCGCAGGTTATCTTTTTAGCTGAGATTTTGTATAAGTGTTTGCGTGAAGAAGAACCCAATGAAGAACTCTTTAATTTTGTTTCTAATTCGTTGGTATTCCTTGACTTGTCTGAATCTGGGGTCAATAATTTTTACATTTGGTTTTTATTTCGTTTTACCCAGTTTTTGGGGATTTTACCCAGTCAGGATAATGCGCTTGTTGGTTCATTCTTCGATTTGCAATTGGCTCAGTTTGTAGGTCGAGAACCCGATCATCATCAGTATGCCGATAAACATACAACTGTCTTGTTATCAAAACTTTTTAGTGTTGATCTTTCGAATATTGATTCTCTGGGATATACATTTTCAGAGCGGCGTGAGGTGCTCGAAAAGTTGTTGCTATTCTACAAAATCCACTTCGATCATCTTGGCGAAATAAAATCGCTGAGTATCCTTCAGGAAGTTTTAAGGTGAATTCATTGATAAATTAATCGAGAAAAGTCAATTCAAATGCAAACAAAATGTGAGCGAACAGCATATTTTTTTAACTTTGTAAACCAATAGTTATCATATGGCTCTTTCGAGATTATCTAATACTAAAGAAAATATTTTTTCTTCCATTAATAAATTGGTTCTGGAAACCAATGCAGTTGATCTTTGCTTAGGAAGGACTGACTTTTCCTGTCCGGAGAAGTTGGCCGATTTAGCTGCAACCTACATTCGCTCGGGGTATAACAATTATGCTCCACATGAGGGGATTATTGAACTTCGAGAAGTTATTTCGGCACGGACGAAAGAATTGTACAACCATCTTTACAATCCGGAAACTGAGATTACCATCACTGCCGGCCCTGTTCAGGCGATTATGACAGCCATTAGTTCGACGATTAAGGATGAGGATGAGGTTATTCTATTTGAACCTGCTTCTGAGACTTATGCACCAGCGGTGACACTGTCCGGAGGCCGTCCTGTTTATGTTGCACTGAAACAGCCTAATTTTCACATCGACTGGGAAGAAGTTCGTAAGATGATTACTTCAAAAACACGAATGATCATCATTAATTCGCCTCATAATCCAACCGGAGCAGTGCTGTCGGAATCTGATTTGATTCAGCTTCAGCATTTAACCAATGGAACAAATATTATTATTTTGAGCGATGAGGTTTTTGAAACCATTGTTTTTGATAATAATACACACCAGAGTGTTGCTAAATATGAAAAGTTAGCTGATCGTTGTTTCGTGGTTTCTTCGTTTGGCCCTGTTTTTAACATCAATGGTTGGGGGCTTGCGTTTATCATGGCTCCTGAAAAGCTGATGAACGAATTTCGAAGAATACATCAATTTCAGGTGCATAATGTAAATACTCCGCTTCAATATGCTCTTTCTGAATATTTACAGACCGAAGATGCAAAAAAAGATATCTCTGAAATGTATCAGGGGAAAAGAAACTACTTTAACCGGTTGCTGAACGAAAGTCTGTTTAAGATTATTCCTTCGCAGGGTAGCTATTTCGAAATTTTGGATTATTCTGCAATATCTGACGAACCGGATGCTGATTTTGCATTCCGTCTTGCTTCTGAATATGGCGTTGGAGTTGTGCCTGTTTCAGCATTCTTACATGAGAAAAACAAGCAAAAAATGGTTCGGATTTGCTTTGCAAAAAACAATGAAACGCTTGAATTAGCTGCTGAACGTTTGCGGTTGGTTCCTTCTATAAAATAATATTCCACCTAATGTGGAAATTAAAACCGGATAAAGGTCCTTCGACATTTATCCGGTTTTTTGTTTTTTATTGACTTTATTCTGCCTTTTTTTGAGCCAATACTTTTGTTTTTTTGCATCCTTGCTTTGTTTCTGATAGGACAGCAATAAAAAAGGGATACTTTTCAGCATCCCTTTACAGAAAGTATTTCTGTTTATTTCTTTTTTATTAATAACCAGCAATCTGCGTATTTAGTATACTGAGTTCTGATTTTTTGAACCCGGCTTCTTGCTGCAGCTTCATCGTTAAATGAATCAACACAAACACGGTAATAACCAGTTTCACTATGCAGAATAATTGCTTTGAACCCTTGAGGTGCTAATTCCTGTTTGAATCTTGTTGCATTTTCGCTGCTACTGAAACTACCTACAATTACAAAGAAGCTTTTGCTTCCGAAGGCAGCCTGATCTTCTGCTGACATGGTGAATTTTTCGCTGCGGATTGAAACAGGTTTGGTGTTTGCGACAGCATCGCCCATATTGTCCGATACTGGATTTTCACGAACTTCCTGTGTTTGAGCTGGAGCTGGCACTGAGAATACTTTGGTTTCTGTGGTTGGTTTCGTTTCCTGTGCTACTTTTCCAGATTTTGAGGATTTAGAAACTTTACATCCACTGGCAAGTAGCGCTAAAGTAAATGCTACTAAGATGACTTTTTTCATGGTCTTAACGAGTTAAATTTGGTTTCAAAATTACAAAAATCGAATAGATATTCATCAATTCGGTGTGGATCAAATAATTATTTATTAACAGATATCTGTTGATGCCCGGCATCGGATGTTCATTTTGTCCCGAAGTCCCTAAAAATTTAGGGTGTTCTTTAAAAACCGTTGTCCTTTAACCGATCTGTAGAAGCTTGATTGCCGAATAGCTCTTATTCTGGTATCAAATCTTTCCGAAAATAGAAGCACCCAAGGACCCTTTCCTTTGGTCGGTGCAATTTGGTCAGAGTTATGCATTTCCAGAACCTTCTCAAGATTCTCAAAATATCCGTAATAAAAAGTTCCGCTTTCCTTCGAAAATATGACGTAAGAATAATAATTCATTTTTATGTTTTAGATGTTGATGAGCTGTTTGCAAATAATTTGTCAATCCGAAACGAATTGCAGCAATCCTACTTTTTTTACAAAAGTAGGAATTTTTACACAGCTCCAAGCAGCCGATCAAAAGGAACAATGCGTCTAAATACCATATAAAACTCAAATTGCTCCGATAAATGTTGTAATTTTAAAAAGTGAACCTATACATATATTGCAAAATTGAATAGAAATGAAGAAAAGATCGAAGAAATTATTGCCCATCGGGATTGCCTTGATAGTAATCCTTATCATTGTCCTTGTTGCCGGAAAAAAGATGGGGTGGTTTGGTAAAGATTTTACAATCAGCATTTCTACCAAAGTTGTTGAGAGTAAGACCATCACCGAGCTAATAACTGCAAATGGAAAGGTTCAGCCTGAAACAGAAGTAAAGATAAGTCCCGATGTTTCCGGTGAGATTATTGACTTACCAATTGTAGAAGGAGCAGATGTTAAGAAAGGACAGCTTTTGATGGTGATAAAACCTGACATGTATATTCAGGCTTACAATAGAGATCAGGCCAGTTTAAGTTCTTCTCAGGCACGTTTGGCTCAGGCTGAAGCCCGTCTGATTGAAAGCGAATTGTCTTTCAAACGTTCCGGCGCTTTGTTTAAACAGAGTGCAATACCTGTTTCCGACTATGAAACTTCGGAGGCTTCTTATAAAGTGGCGCAGTCGGAAGTGAAGGCAGCTCAGTTTGCCGTTAAATCGGCAGAGGCATCTGTGGCCGAGGCTCAGGAACAATTGGTGAAAACGAAAATCTATGCTCCGATGGATGGAACGATCTCTCGTTTGAATGTCGAAAAAGGAGAACGTGTGGTTGGAACCAATATGTATGCTGGTACTGAAACAATGGTTATTGCCAATCTGCATTTAATGGAAGTGAAAGTCGATGTAAATGAAAATGATATCGTCAGGGTTAACTTGAATGATACCGCTCTGGTTGAAGTGGATGCTTATCTGGGTCGAAAGTTTAAGGGCGTTGTAACCGAAATTGCAAATTCAGCGAATACCATTGGTGGTTCAACCGATCAGGTTACTAATTTCAATGTTAAAATTCTGTTGCTCGAAAATTCATATAAAGATTTGATTGATAGTGTTGGAACGAAAAAATATCCATTTCGTCCGGGAATGTCAGCAACGGTTGATATTCAGACCGAAACACGAAAGAATGTGATTACGGTTCCAATCCAGTCGGTAACGACCCGTTCGTTGAAGAATAATGAAAAACCAAAGGACGCCAAAGACGAAGCATTAAAAGACGAAGACGATTCTCAGGCTGTAACTAAGCAAGGTGCAAAAACAGAAGCCGACAAGAAAGTGGAAGTTGTGTTTTTGTATAAAGATGGGAAAGTTTTCAAAAAAGCGGTTAAAACAGGGATTCAGGACAGCGAAAATATCGAGATCAAAGAAGGCCTAAAAACTGGTGATGAGATTGTTGTTGGACCGTTTAATGCCATTAATAAGCTGCTTAACGATAGCGCGGAAGTTAAGAAAGTAGACGAGAAGGAATTGTTTAAACCAAAGAAATAGCGGTTAATACTACTTAATTTAAAGGGAAAGCGTTCTCAACATTTGTTTGGGGGCGCTTTTATTTTGTGACCATTCCGTAAAACAGAATATTCAGCATTTCATCAACCGATTTTTGGATTTCCTCATCCGAAAGGTTTTTTAGAATTAACGGAACTTCAAATCCATGTAAGGCCGTAACGATTGTCTTGGCTGTCAGTTCCGGGTTTTGGATGGTGAAAACTCCTTTTGCGATTCCTTCGAATAATAGGTTTTGTACGATATTGATTTCGGCTTCAAGATGATTGGCCCGGAAGTTATCGACAAAATAAAGCTTATCGAGCAGGTCGTTCTTGATGGCTTCGTAATAATTTACAACCATCTTAAGCGAGAGCATACGAACGTAAATATAGGTTTTTAGCTTTTGCTTCGGATCTTCAATAGAACTAATCTGCTCGTTGATAGCTTCTTTCCTGATTTCGGCTTCTGTATCAATTACAGCCTTGAAAATTTCATCCTTGCTTTTGAAGTAATAATAAATGGTGCTTTTCCCTTTACGTGCTTCGCGGGCAATGTCGTCAAGCGCAGTCTTTTTATATCCATAACGGGCAAATACTAATCGGGCAGCCTGAATAAGTTGCTCCCGAACTTCATCTCTCCCTGTATTTTGTATCTCGTTTTCCATAGAATCTAATATACTGACTGTTATTCCGGCGCTAAGGTAAAGGTAGTTTTTAAATAATTCAAACTTATCATTTCCCTTATCCTGAAATGCGACTGGTGGTTGATAAAGCAAAACGGTTATCTTTGCGCCTTCAAAAAAATAGGATAGAATGATTTCAGTTGATGGACTTACAGTTGAATTTGGCGGATCGGCGCTTTTCTCGGATATTTCATTTGTGATTAATGAAAAGGACAGGATTGCCCTGATGGGGAAAAACGGAGCAGGAAAATCGACCTTGCTAAAAGTGATTGCGGGGGAACGCCCAGCCACCAAGGGTCGAATCTCGACCCCGAAAGATGCTGTAATTGCTTATTTACCTCAACATCTGCTTACTGAAGATAATCGTACGGTTTTCGAGGAAGCATCTCAGGCGTTTGCCCGTATTTTCGATATGGAACGCGAAATCGCAGCCATGAACGAAGAATTAGCCACCCGAACTGATTATGAATCGGACAGTTATTATAGCCTGATCGAACGCGTTTCAACACTTAGCGAGAAATATTATTCCATCGAAGAAATTAATTTTGATGCTGAAGTCGAAAAGATTCTATTGGGTTTGGGTTTTGTTCGCGAAGATTTTACCCGGCAGACCAGCGAATTTAGTGGCGGATGGCGGATGCGCATTGAACTGGCCAAAATTCTGTTGCAGAAACCGGATCTGATCTTGTTGGATGAGCCTACCAATCATATGGATATAGAGTCCATTCAATGGCTCGAAGAATTTCTGATTAACAGTGCCAAAGCGGTCATTGTGATTTCTCACGACCGGGCTTTCATCGATAACATCACGACCCGTACTATAGAAGTTACCATGGGGCGTATTTACGATTATAAGGTAAACTATTCGCATTACCTGGAACTGCGTCGCGAACGTCGCGAACAGCAGCAAAAAGCTTTTGACGAACAGCAAAAAATGATTGCCGAGACGACCGAGTTTATCGAGCGTTTTAAAGGAACTTATTCGAAAACACTGCAAGTCCAGTCGAGGGTGAAAATGCTTGAAAAACTTGATTTGGTTGAAATTGACGAAGAAGATACTTCGGCTCTTCGTCTGAAATTTCCGCCATCACCTCGTTCAGGTAATTTCCCGGTGATTCTGGAAGACCTGAGTAAAAGCTATGGCGATCATCTGGTTTTCAAAAATGCTTCGATGACGATTCAACGTGGCGAAAAAGTAGCATTTGTAGGTAAAAATGGTGAAGGAAAGTCAACTTTGGTGAAAGCGCTGATGGGAGAAATCGACTATGATGGTTCATTAACGTTAGGTCATAATACCATGATTGGCTATTTTGCGCAGAATCAGGCTTCGTTGCTGAATGAAGACTTGACGGTTTTTCAGACGATTGATGATGTAGCTGTTGGTGATATTCGTACGAAGATTAAAGATATTTTGGGCGCATTCATGTTTAGCGGCGATAACATTACTAAAAAAGTAAAAGTGCTTTCCGGAGGAGAACGTACTCGTTTGGCAATGATTAAATTGTTGCTCGAACCCGTAAATCTGCTTATTCTCGATGAGCCCACCAACCACTTGGATATGCGCACGAAAGATATTTTGAAAAGTGCACTGAAGGATTTCGACGGAACATTGATTCTGGTGT
>Ga0302296_1000935_pt1 | contig 22545 bp, 19 predicted proteins | sample III_Fen_N3_1_FD_194546 | JGI IMG/M metagenome (GOLD analysis project Ga0302296, IMG submission 194546) | Peat permafrost microbial communities from Stordalen Mire near Abisko, Sweden - III_Fen_N3_1 | ecosystem: Environmental > Terrestrial > Soil > Wetlands > Permafrost | place: Sweden: Abisko...
CCGCTCATTTATGGAGTTTGAAAAAACAGGGTTTACTTCCCGATGATTTGCGCATCAAAACCTATTGCAGTGCTGCTCCGAAACCCGGGAACTTGCAATTTGCTTACGCTTATGAATCGATGACCTATCCCGGTTGGGCGTTTAATACCGTAAATGCGGCCGATTGGGTACCGGAAACACCATTTTCCATTCAAACGGTGAATGATTTTAATACGACAAACCCGTTTTCTGAAGCCCGACAGTTGATGAAAGGAATTCCCATTCCGGTGCGTTGGTTTTTGAAACACGCGTATAATAAAATGGATAAACCTACGCGCAGATCGCAACGACGGTTTGAAAAATACTTGGGGCGTAAATTGGGGAAAATCATTCTGAAATCGGCACCCGGCTTTGAACCGCCCGAATACTTGCACGAAAATGCCTTCGCCCGTTGTGGAATCTTCGTACCTTTGATTCCGGATCAATCGTACTACGATGAGTTTCCCGAATACAATGCCGAAAACAAATTTGTTCACCATTCCATTTTGCCTTATCTGACCTTGATGGAACGGATGTACGGGGAAACAAAGTAAGGTTTCAACGAACGAAAACGGCAATGAAACGTTAGTAAAAAACTATGAAAGAAGAATCTCGTACCAAAGACTTGCAACGCTCCGATTTATTAGAGCCCGTTTTCTTTGAAGATCGTCCTGATGTAAGTGAAGACGAACGTTACCAGAATACGGTATTACGACCAATCCTAAAGTTTCAGCACGCAAGCTTGTGTTTGGTAACAGTTGAAGCTATGCGTTCACTGAATCCCGGATTTGTTGATTTACCCGAGCGTAAACAGAAACAATTCATTACTACAGCGCTCACGTCCAATCTGGCTTTGCGCAATCAATTATTGGGCTTGGTATTGGGAATGTTAGATGAAATCCAACTGATTATTTTTCTTTCCAACAAAAAGGAATATTCCAAACGCGTGCAAGCCATGGTGTTGCAACGCGTGATAGAAGGATACAAGAAGTTTTTGTGAAGCCGATTTGCTCTTATTGATCTGTTTTCTCTCCCACAGATGCATAGCTTTTATCGCCTCAGGCTGACAGCGTATGACGTTTATTTGCATGTCTAAACATGAATAATTGTGGCGAGTTAGCCTTAGGGTGAGAGCCCAATCTGTGAATCTGTGGGAAACAAAATTCATTCACAAGCTTGGCTCTAAAAACAAAATGGCGCAAATTCTCATCTGTGAAAATCTGCGCCATCTGTGGCTAAAAAATAGTATCCGTGGAATCGCTTACCAAACAACTTCTTCTTCCACCGAAATTGGTTTTCTGAAAACAATTTTTCCGTCGAAGATATCCATCACAACTGTTTGTGCGGTATCAATTGTTCCGGCCAATAAGGCTTTCGACAACTCATTGAGTACTTGTTTCTGAATCACACGTTTTACAGGTCGCGCTCCAAAATGCGGATCAAAACCGGCTTCTACAATGTGTGATTTAGCTTCATCAGTCATGTGCATGCGGATTCCGCGTTCTTGCAACATTTCCGATAGCTGATTCAACTGCAGTTGCACAATTGCTCTGATGTAACGTTTGTTGAGTGGTGTAAACACAATCGTTTCATCGATACGGTTCAAAAATTCGGGTCTGATGGTCGCTTTCAACAATTCCATCACTTTGAACTTGGCTTTTTCCATTGCTTCGTCCATTCCGTCTTCTTTCACACCTTCGAACGTTTCCTGAATGAGGTGTGAACCCAAGTTGGAAGTCATGATGATAATGGTGTTTTTGAAGTTCACTGTGCGACCTTTATTATCCGTCAAACGACCGTCATCCAATACTTGCAACAAGACATTGAAAACATCGGGATGCGCTTTTTCGATTTCATCCAACAAAATGATCGAGTAAGGTCTTCTGCGCACTGCCTCTGTCAATTGACCGCCTTCATCGTAACCTACATATCCCGGAGGCGCTCCAACCAAACGGCTTACGCTGTGTTTTTCCTGGTATTCCGACATATCGATTCGTGTCATGGCGTGTTCGTCGTTGAACAAATAATCGGCAAGTGCTTTGGCCAATTCTGTTTTCCCAACTCCAGTCGGTCCTAAGAAGATAAACGATCCGATTGGTTTGCGCATATCTTGTAATCCGGCACGGCTACGGCGAACAGCATCTGAAAGTGCACTAATCGCTTCTTCCTGACCCACCACGCGTTTACCTAATTCTTCTTCCAGTTTCAACAATTTCGATTTTTCACTTTCAATCATTTTCGAAACGGGAATTCCGGTCCATTTTGAAACAACATCGGCAATTTCCTCAGCATCAACTTCTTCTTTGATCATTTTACTGTTGACCTGCATTGTAGCCAAGTTGCCTTTCAATTCTTCCAATTTTGCTTCGGCTTCTTTGATCCGTCCGTAACGAATTTCGGCTACTTTACCGTAATCGCCCATACGCTCGGCCTGATCGGCTTCCAATTTAAATTGCTCAATGGCTTCTTTCGTTTTTTGCAAGGCATCAATCACATCTTTTTCGGCTTGCCAACGTGCTTTAAAAGCATCTCGTTGTCCTACCAAAGTCGATAATTCTTTTCCTAGATGCTCCAGTTTTGCCTGGTCATTTTCGCGTTTGATAGCCTCGCGCTCAATTTCCAGTTGCATGATTTTGCGCTCCAACTCGTCCAGTTCTTCTGGTTTCGAATTGATTTCCATGCGCAATTTCGAAGCAGCTTCATCGATGAGGTCAATTGCTTTATCCGGCAAATGACGTTCGGTAATGTATCGTTGCGACAATTCAACCGCTGCAATAATCGCCGCATCTTTGATTAGCACCTTGTGGTGATTTTCATATTTTTCTTTGATTCCACGCAAAATGGAAATCGCATCTTCCGTATCAGGTTCATCCACCAAAACCGGTTGAAAACGGCGTACCAAGGCTTTGTCTTTTTCGAAGTATTTCTGGTACTCGTTTAGTGTTGTTGCTCCAACAGCGCGCAATTCTCCACGAGCAAGGGCAGGTTTCAGAATATTCGCAGCGTCCATAGCTCCTTCGCCACCACCACCGGCACCAACCAAGGTGTGGATTTCGTCAATAAAGAGAATGATTTCTCCCTCGGCACCCGTCACTTCTTTCACCACTGCTTTGAGTCGCTCTTCAAATTCACCTTTGTATTTAGCTCCGGCTATTAGCGCTCCCATGTCAAGCGAGTAAACGATTTTCGATTTCAAATTTTCAGGTACGTCACCATCAATAATTCGGTGGGCAATTCCTTCAGCAATGGCTGTTTTACCAACACCCGGTTCACCGATCAAAATCGGATTGTTTTTGGTTCTTCGTGTAAGAATTTGCAGTACGCGTCTGATTTCATCATCACGACCGATTACAGGATCAAGCTTACCTGCCTTGGCCAATTCATTGAGGTTTTTGGCGTATTTCTCCAATGATTTATAGGTTCCTTCCTGGTTATCGGAAGTAACTTTTTCTCCATTTCTCAAGTTCATAATGGTTGCGATTACTTGTTTTTTAGTGATTTTGGCGTCTCTGAGTAATTGTCCGGTTTGGTCGTTACTTTCCAGCAAAGCCACAAATAGCATTTCAATGGATACATATTCATCACCTTGTTGTTTAGCAAGAACAATCGATTGCTGCAAGGTTTGCTGTGCTTTTGACGAAAGGTAAATATCACCTCCTGAAACTTTCGAAAAAGTAGAGAGGATACGATCAAGTGCTTGCTCCAGCAATTCGCGATTAACGCCGTTTTGTTTTAAAATGTAAGGAACAACATCCTGATCTTTCAGGAAAATTCCTTTCAATAAATGCGGATTTTCAACAGCTTGATTACCTGCAAGGAGCGCAACTTCTTGAGCAGCTTGCATTGCCTCCTGGGTTTTAATGGTAAATTGATTGTTATCCATGATGTTTGTTTTTTCTATTGTAAGTTGTTGCTTTCTTTCGTCAAATCCTAAACCAAAGCACAAAAAGAGTGATTTACACGACAAAAAGTCAGTTTCGTTAAAGTTAAGCTGAAAAAAAGTCAGTTAATGATTTTAAATCCGTATATTACAAGAAAGTATAAGTACCTTTATAAGCAAACCTATCCACTAAGGTCTTTTAAAACTGCATAGAGAATGCAGCGCAACAAAAGTTGTTGTATCCCACTGGACTAACATGAAAATTCGGACATAGATCCGGAGAAGTTAGTTATTTAATTAATTTTTTAGAAACTGAATGAAACTGTATATCAAATACATGGTAAGTTTGCGCTGTAAAATAGTGGTGAAAGAAGTACTCAATAAATTGGGGTTACACTTTGAGATTGTTGAGTTGGGAATGATTGAAATCATGGAAGAACTCAATGACGAACAACGGTTAATACTCAAGAATGAACTGGCCGCATTCGGTTTGGAATTGTTGGACGATAAACGGAGCATCCTCATAGAACGCATCAAGAGTGTTATTATAGAGTTGGTGCATTATTCGGAAGAATTGCCGCATGTTAATTACTCGGATTACATTAGTGAGAAGTTGAACTACGATTATACATATTTGGCGAATGTGTTTTCGGAAGTAAAAGGAATAACCATCCAGCAATTCATCATCACACACAAAATTGAGCGGGTTAAAGAACTGTTGCTGTATGATGAATTGAACCTCACGCAGATAGCGCAATTAATGAATTACAGCAGTGTAGCTCATTTGTCTAACCAATTCAAAAAAGTCACCGGGCTTTCACCTTCGTTTTACAAACAACTCAAGGAAAAACGATTTACAAACCTCGAAGACATGTGATTTATGTAAGGTTTTGACGGAAGAATGTAAGATTTATTCGTTCAACTCTCAACATCTTTGTAACACAAGATTAGTAGTTATTTAAGACTAAAAAACATGAGTAATTTGCCCCATAAAAACGATGCAACATTTAAGATTAACACAGGCAGTTGGGCCGTGGAGACTGAAAAGTTGCAAACACAGTATCCGGAATTAACAACCGAAGATCTGGCGTTTGTAAATGGGCAAGAACACGCTTTGATTGTTCGCGTTGAAACACGCTTGAATAAAAAACGCGGTGAGATTATGAACATTTTACGCAAATCACAATTAACAGCATAAATTTCCACTGATTTTTGCGAACACAACGAAGTGGTTAATACCTGCAACGTCTGTCGTTTAAATCAGTATCAAGGGTGGGGATTGAACAACTTACCCTTGTTTTTTTTAATCAATAACAAACGAATTGGCAAACCCAGAATTGGAAAAATCGAAGGTATTTATCCTCGTAGAAATACTTGAATACGTTCCGAACGCAGTAGTAATAAAAACAATTATCCGCAAAACAACAGGAAGTGTCACCGCAGTTTCGTTTGATTCGGGCGAGGGTCTCTCCGGGAAAGTTTCTCCCTTCGATACCTTCATTCAAATAATCGACGGAATGGCCGAAATAGTGGTCAATGACATTTCTAATTTGCTCAATACGGGTGAGTCTATCATCATCCCTGCACATGCCACCAATTCGGTGAAAGCAAATGTGCGCTTTAAAATGATTTCGACCATGATCAAAAGTGGTTACGAAAACGAATTTTGATTCAATTAAAGGGAAAACAATCAACAAGAAATGGCAGTAGCAGTGGGTTACAGTCGATAGGTAAAGAGTTGTTTTAATAAGCTGATAGGGTTATTCGCTTATAAAAACAAGTCTTGGAAAAAAGTGTTCGTCATACTTGATGGATGCTTTTTTTTGTCTTATAAAATCGTAACTAATTGTTTATGTGTGATTTATGTAAGCTTGTTAAGTTCGATTATAACGGCTTTACCCTACAGTAGACCGATCTTTGTTCCAACACTGAAGCAATAGGGAACATCCATTTTTCCTTCAGTGTACCCAAACAGTTCTCACATAATAATACGAAACATCATGAAAAAAACAGTAACAGTATTGACAATTAGTGCATTGTTTTCAATGGCTTTTTTAACGGCTTGCAGTAGTTCTTCCGAAAAATTGGAAAAAGCGAAAGAAGATGTAACCGAAGCCAACGAAAAGCTGGATGAAGCAAAAGATGCTTATTTGAGCGATATCGATGCTTATAAAAAAGAAACAACAGCTAAAATTGCCGCTAATGACCAAATGATTGCCGATTTCGGTGTGTTATCTGCGAAAGAAAAGAAAGCAAATTCAGCTGAATACAAGAAAAAAGTAGAAGAGTTGAAAGCTGAAAATGAAGCTATGAGAACCAAAATGGACAATTATACAGCACAAGGTGATTACGAATGGCAAGAATTCAAACAAGAATTCAACAATGATATGATGGAATTAGGTCGTGCATTGAATGAATTCAGCGTCAATCGTAAAGAGAAATAAGACGATACAATACAGGGAAAGACGCCCAATGCTCTTTCCCTTTGAAAAGTAAAAACACACCATGAAAACGATTTATAAGATTACTTTGCTAACACTTTTGGTTAGTCCGTTTACCGCTCAAGCTCAAGATGATATTGACGCTCGAGAAAAACTCACCTTCGGTGTGAAAGTCGGAACCAATTATTCCAATGTATACGATTCCGAAGGAGAAGAATTTGATGCCGATGCTAAATTCGGTTTTGCCGGTGGAGCTTTTGTAGCCATTCCAATCGGAAAATTGATTGGTATACAACCCGAGTTACTTTATTCTCAAAAGGGATTTCAGGCAAACGGTACAATTCTAGGAGGTCACTACGAAATCGATCGTACGACCAATTACATTGATATTCCTGTATTTTTTCTAGTGAAACCGGTTGAATTCATTACCATCATGGCGGGTCCGCAGTTTTCGTACCTCGTGAGCCAGAAAGATGTATTTAGCAATGGTGTTACCACTATCGCACAAGAGCAGGAATTTGAAAACGATGATGCCCGTAAAAATACATTATGCTTTGTGGGAGGATTAGATATTAATGTCAACCACATTGTGATCAGTGGTCGCGGTGGCTGGGATATGTTTAAGAACAACGGTGATGGTACATCTACCACACCTCGCTATAAAAATGTTTGGGTCCAAGCAACAGTTGCTTACCGCTTTTATTGATAGAGTTTAGGTAGTAAAAAACTGTTCCCCGAATCGAACAATGAGACGATCGCCTATTGATTGTCTCATTGTTTTTTGTCGTTTACAATAGTTCAATTCAATGTTCATTCATTCTATACAATCATGGAAAACAAATACAAAGAAGGCGAAATCGTTTACGCAATTGTAAAACCAACCGAACGATTAATGATTCGACGTTACATTCCCAGAATCTATTACTGCACCCCAATGGATAATCCCAACTTACCGGAAGTGGTTTATTTTGAACGGGAATTAATGCAAAGTCCCGAGAAAGAAATCGAATAACCTTCTACCAATGAAATGATAAATCGGTTCTTTAACAATCAACATCCCGATTCCTAAAATCCGTATCTTTGCGCTATGAGTAAGTTCAAGGAAGCCTACAAAAAATATTTTCCGTATTTCGTAGATGTGTGGCAATACATCGCCATCATTTTGATTTTCATAATCGCAGCGCTGTTTATTTTGTAATCGCACTTTCTGCGGGAACCAATCGATCAACCTTGTCTGCGTCTTTCTGCGAGTTCAGCGGGAAACAATTCCACCATCCACACTCTGCGCCCCTCTGCGGGTTCTGCGGGAAACAATCCACCATCCTCTTTCTGCGCCCCTCTGCGAGTTCTGCGGGAAACAAATCCACCATCCACTTTCTGCTCCCATCTGCGGGTTCTGCGGGAAACAAATCTTCCATCCACATTCTCCAATCCACGCAACCCATCTTGGCAAACAACCGTTTTCTTTGTAACTTGTCGCCATGATTAAACGCATTCTTTTCCTTGCCTTAGGTCTATTCATCGGATCAAACGCATTCACTCAATTAAACATGTCTTTGATCGGTCATGTTGATTATATGGCTCTTCACAATGTTGAACTCAACGATTGTTGGGGCTATGTTGACGAGACCGGTATAGAATATGCCCTAGTTGGAACGAGAGGAGGAACATCTATTGTTAGTCTGGCGGATCCGGCCAATCCTGTGGAAGTTTTCTGGGAACCAGGCACACAATCCATTTGGCGCGACCTTCAAGTTTATGGCGATTATGCTTACGTCACAACCGAAGCCGACGACGGTTTACTGATCATCGATATGAGCCCTTTACCGGCATCAAATGTATTACCGACAACTTATTATTTCGGACCCGTTGGCAACGGTTGGACCAGTGCGCATGACGTGTTTATTGATACTACCGGAGGTTGGGCTTACATCTGTGGCGCCAATCGCGGAAACGGTGGAATGATCATTTTGGATATTCATACCGATCCTTGGAACCCGATAGAAGTTGGGGTGTTTGATAACTGGTATTGCCACGATGCCTTTGCACAAGGAAATATGCTTTACGGCGCCCACATCGGTGAAGGATTTTTGTCGACCATAGAAATTTCTGATCACGCCAATCCGGTATTGATTGGGACACAAATTACCCCCAATAGTTTTACCCACAATGTTTGGGTGACTTCCGATGATCATTATGCCGTTACAACCGACGAAATTGCAGGTGCTTATCTTACGGTTTACGATGTATCAAATCCCGACGATATCAAAGAAGTTGATCGTATACGTAGTAGTCCCGGACTGAATATTATACCGCACAATGCCTTTATTTTAGACGATTCGTTGATCGTTTCTTCATACTACACAGATGGAATTACGATTCACGACATGAGTCGTCCGCACAACTTGGTTGAAATTGCCAATTATGATACAAATCCGCTTGAAACCGGAACATTCAACGGCAGTTGGGGCGCATATCCGTTTTTGCCTTCGGGTTTACAACTGGCCTCCGATATCAGTGAAGGTCTGTTTATTTTGCAACCGACGATCGTAAAGCCCGGATATTTTGAAGGTTTGGTAAGAGATGCATCGAATTTGAATCCACTGAGCGATGTTACGGTAACAATCAATAACAATCCGCATTCCGACCTTTCCAACGCGCAAGGCGAATATGCGGTAGGTACTATGTTAAACGGAGCGCAAAGCGTCACTTTTTATAAAGTAGCTTATTACCCGCAAACGATCATGGTCAATTTCACAACCGGTGTTTTACTGATGGATACGGTGGATTTAGTACCGATTCCACCATTTTCATTGATGGTTTTGGTGCAGGATCAAAACGGAAACCCGATCATTGATGCCGATGTGCGTATTGAAGTGCCGCAAATGAGCCAGGAAGAACCAACGAATGGTTTTGGGGAAAGTGATTTTCAACTCTATTATCCGGGAAATTCTACCGTTACAGCAGGTAAATGGGGCTACAAAACAAATTGCGGCGATTATGTGCTCGATGGTTCTACCGGAACACTCACCATTACCTTGACAAGCGGTTATTACGATGATTTTTCATTCGATTTCGGTTGGACAGCTTCAGCAAATGGCGCTACTACCGGATTTTGGGAACGTGGAATTCCGATAACAGCAACAGATACTGCCGCACCGCCTTATGATGCCCAATATGACTGCGGAGCGTATGCCTATGTTACCGGAAACGCGAATAATGTAGTGAGTTCCGATTACGATGATGTAGATGGTGGTCGCGTAACCCTGTATTCACCGGTATTTGATCTGTCCACACATCCTGATCCTTATTTGTATTATGAGGCTTGGTTTTTCTGCGAATACGGTCCGTTGCAAATCGATGATACACTGGAGATTTTTCTTTCAAACGGCATTACCCAAGTGAAATTGGCAGCATATCCTCCGGCAGGTTATCATATTACTTGGCTGCCGGGAAGCTTTCACATTGCCGATTACATTCAACCAACAGCAGACATGCAGCTGATTGTCACCGTTGCAGATGATGCGCCTGATATCAATGTTACGGAAGCAGGTTTGGATGTATTTACCATTACGGATCACGCTATTTTGGCTACCGGATCTCCCGAAAAACAAGAGGTTAAGGTTTACCCGAATCCGGCACAAGATAAACTTTCAGTGAGCGGATTGGTAAAAGGCGAGTATTCGATAACAACTACCACAGGTAAAGTTGTGCGCACCGGAATGGGGGGAGAGGTCTCAACCGAAATATCATTAACCGGACTAGATGCCGGTATTTATTTCCTCCAATTGTCTGATCAGGTAATTCGTTTCGTGAAATTGTAAATCACCAATTGTTCCAATCCCAATGTTATCAAATTTCGCATGTTGATGACTGTTAATCATACCACGTTGCCATGCCGATAGAATCGTTATTTTTGTTACAAAATTGAAATCATTGGAGCAGCAACCTGAAATATCGATCGTAGTACCTTTATTCAACGAAGCAGAATCGCTTCCTGAATTGCATGCTTGGATTGTTCGTGTTTTGAGCGAAAAGCAATTGTCATACGAGATCGTGTTTGTTGACGATGGAAGTAAAGATGAATCGTGGGAAGTAATCGAGTCTCTACAGGCCAAAGATATCAATGTTCGTGGAATTAAATTTCAACGGAACTACGGTAAATCTGCTGCTTTGCAAAAAGGATTCGAAGCCGTGAAAGGTCGTGTAGTAGTCACCATGGATGCCGATTTACAAGATTCTCCCGATGAATTGCCTGAATTGTACCGTATGATCATTGAAGATGATTTTGATGTGGTTTCGGGCTGGAAAAAGAAACGCTACGATCCGATTACCAAAACCATTCCAACCAAACTCTATAATTGGGCGGCACGAAGATTAACGGGGATTTACCTCCATGATTTTAACTGCGGACTCAAAGCTTACAAGCGAGTAGTGGTAAAAAGCATCGAACTGTATGGCGATATGCACCGCTACATTCCGGCTCTGGCCAAATATGCCGGGTTCTCTAAAATCGGTGAAAAAGTGGTGATCCATCAATCACGTAAATACGGAACGACCAAATTCGGGTTGAATCGTTTTCTCAATGGACCGCTCGACCTCATGTCGGTAGTGTTTATGGGGAAATTCGGTAAGAAACCCATGCACTTTTTCGGAGCTATGGGAACATTGCTGTTTATCATCGGTTTCGGATTTGCGTTTTATTTGGGACTCAGTAAATTGTTCTTCGACACACATGCACGTTTAATCGCTTCTCGAACGGAGTTCTATATTTCGTTGGCCGCAATGATTATGGGGGTACAGTTTTTTCTAGCCGGATTTTTGGCAGAACTGATCGGAAGAAATTCTTCCACCAGAAATGTGTACCTGGTCGAAAAAGAAATCTGATAAAAAGATGAATTGGAATATAGATCAATCGTGGACACTTTTTCTCGATCGCGACGGTGTTATCAATAAACGCCTGATGGACGATTATGTGAAATCGGTTGACGAGTTTGAATTGCTGGACGGAGTAGCCGAAGCTTTACACCTTGCAAACCAGACTTTTGGAACAATTGTAGTGGTTACCAACCAGCAAGGAATCGGCAAAGGAATCATGTCAGAGCGTAACCTTTCAGACATTCATGCTTATTGTAGTGAATTGATTCAGGTGAAAGGAGGTAAAATAGATCGTTATTATTTTGCGCCGGAATTGGCCGGATCGGGTGGGAAATTACGTAAACCCGAATCGGGAATGGCCCTACAAGCGCAGCAAGATTTTCCCGCCATTGTGTTTGAAAAAGCGGTAATGATAGGCGATTCCAATTCTGATATTCAATTCGGTAAAAATCTTGGCATGAAAACTGTTTTTGTGTCACATAACAACGAAATACATGAGTCGGCAGACTTTACCGTTTCGTCACTTTATGAAGGAATAAAACAATTGGTATGATGAAGTTTTTCGGTTTGATAGCAGCACTCTTTTTTACAGCTACAGTTGTGGCTCAAGGTGTTAATAAAACAGATGCTCAAGGCAGAAAACAAGGCGTTTGGCAGAAAAATTATCCGAAATCAACCGCCTTTGAATACAAAGGACAGTTTAAGGACGATAAACCCATCGGTACGTTTACCTATTATTACCCTTCTACGAAAGTAAAAGCGGTGATCAAACACGATGAAAAAACCGGAAGATCTGCTGCCTTAATGTACCATGAATCAGGTGTTTTGTTTGCACGTGGCATTTATAAAAACCAACTCAAAGACAGTGTGTGGGATTATTTCGGTCCTTCCGGAAGACTCAGCAAAAAGGAAACCTACAAAAATGACTTGCTCAACGGTAAAACAACCATTTATTACGTTTCTGAAAACCCCGATGATAAACGCGAGTTGCCGGCCAAAGTAACCAATTATGTCAATGGTGTGTTAGACGGCGAAGTCATAGAGTATTTTGAAAGCGGTACCATCAAAAGTAAAGGAACGTATGTGAAAGGTGCGAAAGAAGGACTTTTTACCATCAATCATCCCGATGGGAAAAAGATGATTCTTGAACGCTACAAAAAAGGCGAACGTCACGGTTGGTGCTCTACCTATGATAATACTGGGAAAGAAACCGGAAAAAAATACTTTTACTACGGCCGAGAATTGCAAGGAAAGGAACTTGAAGAGAAATTACGCCAGATGAAACAACTTGGAATTAGCCCGAATGGCTAGTTTTTTCGATCAATGTCCATCTTTGTTCATTTGGATATTCAGCTAAGAACTAAAATCGTATTTTTAGCAAAAACTACATCGATGGATTTGCGGATGAAGCACTTTTTTGGAATTACGATCATAGCAACAGCCTTATTAATGGGGTGTAAAAAGTCCGAACCCGTAGATATGCACTACGATTATTTTCCCTTGGAAGAAGGACGTTACATCACTTATTCCGTTCGTGAAATAAACATTGACGATGCACTTGGTTTAGACGAGACATTGAACTACTATGTAAAAGCCAAAATCGGAGATACGATTACAGACAATGAAGGTCGCATTGCTCGTCGTTACGAACGATATTTCAGAGATAGTTTAAATCAACCGTGGACACTTCAGGATATTTGGACAGGTATTCTAACTTCAGGAAGAGCTGAGTTGGTAGAAGAAAATCAACGAACCATCAAGCTTGTATTTGCTCCGGATAAGTATAAGGAATGGAATTGTAACGCCTACAATACAATCGATAAGTTGGATTGTTATTACAGCAATATCCATGAGCCGGGTTCAATCAATGGTTTTTCGTTCGAGTCAACCGTAACGGTAGAACAGGAAGATTACTCAACTTTTGTTGATTATCGTCGCAAGTACGAACAATATGCAAAAGGTGTTGGAATGTACTATAAACAGTTTACCGATTTCAGAATTTCAGGCGGAAATCAATATAATGTGGTGAAAGGAAAAGAGATCATCATGCAATTGATTGATTACGGGGTTGAGTAGTAAACCCATCTACAAGCTTCATAATTGATCATTCATCATTTATAATTCCACCTAAGACAACGTTTTCATTTCCCGAAAGTCTATTGTTTAAACCCGAAGTCGCTTGTATTTGGGTGAAACGATTATTTTTGCTCCAAACAAATTTCTATGTCCGATATTGGATTTGAAAATGTACGTCAGGATTGTGTCTTTTTCAGAGGAAGCATTCCTTGTATCCCGAATAAACAAACCGGTGCCGTCTGTACTTCTTGCGAAGTGTATCGCCCTGTTTCAAAACGTATTCTGATTATCAAATTGGGGGCTTTGGGCGATGTTATTCGAACCACGCCACTGGTAGTGAAATTCCGTGAAGAATTCCCCGATTGCCATATTACTTGGCTCACACAATCTCCGGAAGTATTACCGAAAGACAGCATCAATGTCATCTTAAAACCGGATGCATTTTCATTGCTGTTGATTCAAAATTCCGTTTACGATATTGCCATTAACCTCGATAAAGAACCCGAAGCGTGTTTGTTGCTAAAAACAGTTGCAGCTCCAGAGAAATACGGTTATACATCCAATTTCGGTCAATTGTATCCGGCAACACCTGCAGCAACACATAAACTGATGACTGGGTTTTTCGATCAGCTTTCGCAGGAAAACACCAAAAGTTACCCTGCCGAAATCTTTGAAATTTGCCATCGAACATTCCAACACGAACCTTACCTGATTCACAAAAATGATTCGTTAGCTACGGTTTGGAAAGAACGACTTCAAACAATGGCAAACGGTAAAGTGATCGTTGGACTCAATACAGGTTGTGGACCGCGCTGGAATACGCGTTTATGGCCCGTAGAAAGTTGGCAGGAATTAGCCGCTTCGCTAAAAGATGCCGGATATTTTCCTGTTTTTCTAGGTGGAAGTTTGGAAGATGAGAAAAACACCGCGATGTCTCAGCAAACCGGAACCTATTACCCCGGACATTTTTCGTTGGAAGAGTTCATAGCACTCACCGATGGTTGCGATGTGATTTTGACACAGGTTTCCATGATGATGCACATTGCTACTGCCTTGCAAAAGAAAATGGTGCTTATGAATAACATTTTCAACAAACATGAATTTGAGTTGTACGGTCGCGGAGAAATCATTGAACCGTCAACTAACTGCGAATGTTATTATGGCAATACCTGCAAACGCAATCAATCGTGTATGCATGATCTTTCTGCTGCCGAAGTTGCAGCTGCTATTGACCGGGTAGCTTCATTGAATTAAGCGATTTCCGAACTATGAAAATCACATTTTTATCAACACTTTATCCTTACAGAGGCGGAATCGCGCAGTTTAACGCGAATCTTTACCGCGAATTGGAAAAGCAAGATCACACCTTACAAGCGGTAACGTTTACGCGACAATATCCCGATTTTCTTTTTCCCGGTGAAACACAATTGGTAACCGAAAAAGACACCGTTGATCCCATTCCTACAAAGCGTTGGCTCGATTCCATTAATCCGTTTACGTATTGGTCAACGGCTCGTAAAATCAAGCAATTCGAACCCGATTTGTTCATCACCAAATACTGGATGACCTTCTTTGGACCTTCATTGGGTACGGTTGCAAAAAGAATGCGAAAATCGACCACCCGAATCAGTATTTTGGACAATGTCATTCCGCACGAACACCGCTTTTTCGACAAACCGTTTAACCGTTTTTTCTTAAAACACAATGACGGTTTTGTGGTGATGTCAGACAGTGTTTTAAAAGATTTGTTGTCATTGAAACCGGATGCAAAATACTTGCGCATCGACCATCCGCTGTATGATCATTTCGGTAAACAACTCGATCGCGAAGAAGCATGTGCCAAATTGGGGATTGATCCGTCAAAAAAAATCATCCTTTTCTTTGGTTTTATTCGTGATTATAAAGGATTGGACATTTTATTGGATGCTACTGCTACATTAACGGATGATTATTGTGTTGTTGTGGCCGGTGAAGTTTACGGCTCATTTGAAAAGTATGAACAGCAGATCAAAAAACTGGGTATCCAAAACAAGTTAAAACTCTTCAATCAATACATCGGAGATCAGGAAGTGCCACTTTATTTTTCGGCAGCTGATGTATGTATTTTACCTTATAAATCTGCTACTCAAAGCGGAATTACTTCTATTGCGATGCATTTTAATTTGCCCATTATCGCAACAGACACAGGTGGTTTGAAAGAATTGGTGCAACACGAAAAAACCGGATTGATTGTAGATCAGCCCGATGCAGTGTTGCTTTCTGAATCGATCAAACGTTATTTTGAAGAAGACTTGAAACAAGCTTTCGCTCAGAACCTTGAAGTGGAGAAAGCAAAGCATTCATGGGCCAATTTTGCTTCTAAATTGATAGATTTCACGAAAGAAATTAGTCGAAAATAAGACCATAATTGATTGGTTTTATGTTGTTTTAATTAGTTATCAACGATTTATTTTCAAAAGCTTTCCCCGCTAAGTTGATATTGATAACTGTAAATTCTATATTTGCGGGCTTAATTAATAAGAAATGCGTAATAAAGGATTTTTCTGGTTTCTGACGATTGTGTTAACTGCCGTGTGCATTTATCAACTTTCGTTTACCCTGGTTGCAAGTAATGTAGAGGAAGACGCTGCTAAAGAAGCAGTAGTTCGTGCCGAAGAACTTAAAAAGAAAACATTTGAGATGGACTCCACGATGGCGTTCCTTCCAAATAATTCTAGAGTTGACTTTAGCAAGCCTGAGTCATTTGAAATCGCAAAAGCTGCGTTTTTAAATGAAGTATTGGCAGAGCGTGCTGAAGAAGAAGTGTATCCGATCATCGGTTCAAACTTCCAATCGGTTAAGAAACGCAGTTTGGCTTTCGGTCTTGACCTTGTAGGTGGGATGAGTGTAACGGTAGAAATTTCAGTTCCTGAATTCGTGAAGAGTTTTGCTCGTAATAATCAGGATTTGGTATTCAAAAAGCCTTACGATAAAGCTTACTCGATTCATACAAATAAAGGAGGTGACTTTATCTCGTTGTTTATCGGTGAGTTTGAAAAAGCATATCCAAAACGTCTTTTGGTAAGAGAATTGGATATCACGGAAGTGAAAGAATTGAAAACAACTTCTTCCAATGCTGATGTTGAAACATTCTTTAGAGATAAGCTTGCCGGATCGATGGATGGTGTTGAGCAAATTATGTATCAGCGTATCAATCAATTTGGGGTTTCACAGCCAAATATTCAGCGTGATGCGCGTATGAACCGTTTGTTCATTGAGTTACCTGGTGTTCAGGATGAAAAAACAGTGTCAGACAAAATTCAAACAACTGCCAACTTGCAGTTCTTTGAAACCTACAACATGGAGGAAATCCAGGGAGCTTTATTGAAAGCGAACGAAATGTCTCGTTCGGCTGAAGTAAAAGCACCTGAAATTGACTCTGCAGCAATTGGTGTTACAGACTCTACTGAATTGGCTCGTTTGGATTCCATTAACAAAGCGAAAATTGCTAGTAAGCCGTTGGTTGCTCCGAAATCGAATCTAAAAGAATTGTTGAAATTACTTATTCCGAACCAACAAGGTGGAGCCGTTATCGGTTACGCAACAACGGAAAATAAAAATCAAATTGATCGAATTCTTGGAAGAGAAGACATCAAAGCAATGATGTTCCAGACATTCCCAGATTTGAAATTCATGTGGTCTGCAAAAGCAGAGAAAGAAGGGAATCAAAAAGAAATGGTGTTTACCCTTCATGCGATTAAAATCCCGATTGATGGAAAAGCACAAGTAGGTGGTTCTGATATTTCTGAAGCATATGTTTCAAGAAACCAAGAAAATCAACAAACTACGGTTAACCTTCGCATGACAAATGAAGGTCAAGGCAAGTGGTTTGAAATGACATCTAAAAACATTAAGCGTTCTGTAGCAATTACGATGGATGGTGTTGTGTACAGCGCTCCAACGGTACAATCGGCAATTGATCAAGGAAATACTGAAATCACTGGTAACTTTACCATCGAACAAGCACAAGACTTGGTAGGTATTTTGAATGGTGGAGCACTTCCTGCGCCATGTATCATTAAAGATCAAACCAAAGTTGGACCTACAATTGGTGCTGAAAACTCACAAGCAGGTTTGATCTCGTTTGCACTTGCTTTCTTAGCGGTATTCATTTACATGTATTTCTACTACGGTAAAGCAGGTTTGGTAGCAAACATCGCTTTGTTCGTGAACGTTATTTTGATCTTCGGTGCACTTGCTTCATTCGGAGCGGTATTGACATTGGCAGGTATTGCAGGTATCGTATTGACTATCGGTACGGCGGTCGATGCCAACATCCTGATCTTTGAACGAATTCGAGAGGAGCAGGCGAGAGGACTTGATTTAGCAACTTCAACTTCGGTTGGTTTCTCTAAAGCTTTGCCTTCAATCATCGATGCCAACGTAACTCACTTGTTGGTTGCTATTATCTTGAAAGTATTCGGAACAGGTGAAATTGAGTCTTTCGCAACTACGTTGATCATCGGTATCTTTACTTCGTTGTTCTCTTCAATCGTAATTTCAAAATTGATCATTACTTCTTCTATCGAAAAAGGAAAAGATGTAACGTTCAATACCAAATTCTCAAAAGGGTTGTTCCAAAACTTCCACTTTGACTGGGTTGGAAAGCGTAAATACTTCTACATGTTCTCAATCGCCATTACCATTTTGGGTGCGGTAGCATTGATGACACGTGGATTAAAACAAAGTGTTGAGTTTACAGGTGGTCGTTCGTATGTAGCTAAATTTGAAAAGAAAGCTGACATTGAATTCATCAGAGGTCAATTATCGAAAGTTTTTGTAGAGAAGAATGGTGAGATTTCATCCATTGATTTGAAAACAAAATCAAACGACTACAACGTAGAAATCACAACGAACTATTTGTTGGCTGTTGATTCTGCTACGGCTGAAGTAACGGATAAGTTGAAACTAGGATTGGATAATTGCAAAGATAAAATGGGTGGTTACGAAATCACTGAATCGCGCAGTATCTCGGCTTCGGTTTCTAATGAATTGTGGAAATCATCTGCTATCGCTATTGTTTTGGCCTTGATTGCGATCTTTGCTTACATCTTGATCCGATTCGGACAATGGCAATACTCGTTGGGTGCGATTGTCAGCTTGGCGCACGATGCCATGGTTGTATTGTCGGTTTTTGCATTGCTACACGGTTTCTTACCGTTTAGTTTGGATGTGAACCAAGCCTTTATCGCCGCGATTCTGACAGTCATCGGATATTCCATGAATGATACCGTGATTGTATATGACCGTATTCGTGAAAACTTGAATCTGAACAAGAATACAGATGACCACGGTGCAATCATCAACAAATCGTTGAATACTACACTAAGCCGAACGTTCAATACATCGATGATCTTATTCGTAGTATTGTTGGTGATGTTTATCTTCGGTGGACCTGCAATTAAAGGATTCTTGTTCGCCTTGTTGGTAGGTGTTGTAATCGGTACATACTCTTCATTGTGTGTGGCTACACCGATCTTGATTGACTTCAACAAACGATTCATCGTTAAGAAAAAATAATCATTTCGATTAACTATATTAAACGTCTCATTGACTTCGGTTGATGAGACGTTTTTTTGTAACTGAAATTTATGGGAATCTTTGCTGCGTTACTACTACTTGGATTGGGGATTTATAAGCTGTCATTAAAAATGAAAGTTTCGCCTCAATTGAAGATGTCTAATTCCGGTTCAGAAGACTACGAGCGGTTATGTCTGGAGATTCAAAAGAAATCCTATTACTACCATCAGTTGAGTGAATCTGAACGCGCTATCTATCTTAAGCGCACATGGTATTTCTATAAAGAAAAGGAATTTTTAGCAAGAGGCTTTGATGAAGTAAGCTTTCACATGAGAGTAGTGATTGCATCGTATGCAGCGCAAATAACCTTCGGATTCGATGATGTGCGCTTGCGTCATTTCAAAACGATTATTGTTTATCCAAGATCGTATCGATCTACCATTACTGACCAATGGCATAAAGGTGAAACGCACAAGGAAGGAGCCATTGTGTTTTCATGGCAAGACCTAAAAGAAGGACATCAATCTCCGAAAGATGGCGTCAATTTGGCTTTGCACGAGTTTGCACATGCCTTGCGTTTGGAAAATGGTATAAATAACGAGGAATACCGTTTCTTGAGTGAACCGCACCTGCAGCGTTTTGATCAATTGGCAGCAGTGGAGCGCAGTCGTATAAAACAAGGTACACATGTTCTATTGCGCGACTATGCGGCAACCGACAATCATGAATTTTTCGCGGTGTGTATTGAGAATTTCTTTGAACGCCCCCGTTTTTTTAAAGAAGAATCTCCGGAAATATATCAATTGCTGGTGCATGTTTTACAACAAGATGTGTTGAGTAATCCGGTAAGATTAAGAGGTTGAAAAACAGTGGGTACTCAGCTCAGAAAAGCGTTCGTAATTTTGCGAATTGATAGATCAACTAAACGGTCGTGAATTCGCAAAATTACGAACGATTAATAGATTGAATATCAGCAAACTAATTCAGATCCAAACTCGTTCCGTTTAAGGTTTCATTTAAGCGGTTTAATCCACCCCAATCACCGTTTACTACTTCAACCAACATTCTTTTCCAACTTCCGAAATTGGAAAGCATCATGCTACTAAAGACACCGTTAATAATTGATCGGATGATTGTAGTAGTTGGAATAGTAGTAGTGGCGGTAATCGGAAACATCGTTTGGGGTAAACAGGGATAAATGATTGAATGGATTATAATCTGATGCCATCTGAAAGCCTGTTAACGTGATTTCCGGGCTTTTCTCCGTTTTTTCTTTCGAGCTTTTTCTGCCTTTTTCTCCGCCTTTTTCTTTTGCTCATTTACAATCTCTAATCTACCAGAAGTGAAAATAACCACTGGAATACGTTTCATTTTACCGGCATAGATATAACCGCTAATCATTAATTTGAACGGAACTTTATCTTTATCTGCCCAAACTTTCAGTATTGTCTTTCCCGGATTTTTCATAGAGAAATCGAGCGGAAATTTTAAGATTACGGACGAACTAGGTCTGATGTAAATGTTTTTTGGATATTTTCCTTTGGTGTACAAATCATTGCCAATAGTCAGTTCATATTGTAAATCACTGATATCAAGCGACAGATTTTCACCATCATTGATTACCTCCAGAAACAGGTCTACTTTGACGTCCTTTTTCAAAAGGCTTAATTTCTTTTGTTCCGTTCTAACAACACGCAATTCAGGCGGAACAGGAACTCCGATTGTTTTTCCTTTGGCTAGTTTAAGCCTGTAGCCCGAATAGATGATTGTTGCATCTATGGTAATTCCGGTAGAATCCTGGTTTTGCAAGCTGACAATCTTATTGCGAGTAAGGCTAATTGGTACTTTTACCGAGAACATTACCGTATCCGATTCGCCTATTAGCTGACGCACGCCTACGTACTGACTAGTGGACACCAATTTCGTTCCCCCCAAGGCCAAATCACAAACAATACTGTCGATATTCATTGAAAATGGTGCCCTATTAACTACAATTGCATGCACTTCAATAAAAATAGTATCGCTCTCGATAGTGGCTTTTATCAAGGTGATTTCCGTCATTTCAGGAAGAATAAGGTTCAGCATTTTTTGTTTCTGGATAAAGAAAAAAATACCCAAGCCAATCGTTACTAGCAAAACAATGACTATTACATACGTGAACCGAATTTTGAGTATCATTTTTTCTTCCTTTTACTTTTGCGATCGGCATGTTTTTTCTTGCGTGCTGCTTTTTTATCGGGATCTCCTGTAAATACCCTTTCTAGAAAAGTTTTTTTCTCGCCGTCTTTCAACTTGTTAATATTGATGGAATTATCCAAAGCAGGACTAAGCGATTTTAGGAAAGCATTGCGCAATACATAACTGATCGCATGCCATTTATTCAAATGCGCATCGTCGAACGTTCCGCTTATGAGGATTTTTGTTGCAAGGTGTTCTTTTCGCTGATTTTGAAGAATCTCTGCTACACCTCCAACAACTGTTTCCCAGAGAATTTGCTTGAAATCTCCTTCTTGCTTGTTCCATTGTACCACATCAAGGTCTTTCAGAAAGGGTTTTACGTAACCACCGAACTTTCCTTCTTTCGCTGCGAATTCGCCATACATGTTGAAGACGCCTTTCTTGACGTCGAAATTGCCGTATTCGCGAAGCATGTCATTTAGCAATGCCAGGTTTAATCCCTTCAGCTCGGTATTCATATCAAAAGTTGGGACTCGTGCCAATCCGTCGAACTTCATATTCAACGAGAATTTACCTTGATATGCTTCACCGGTGGCCTTTAGCGTTGCCGGAAGTAATTCCTTACTCTCGGTCACATTGGTGAGGTTTGTTGCAGTGATGTTGATTTTTTTCATGGCAATGTCCAGTTTCGGACTCGCTTGTAGGTCACGGTAATGAATCTCACCATCATGGATATCGAAGCGGTTGATTGTTACAGGCATCAACTCATCAACCAACTGTGCGAAATCGGCCGTATCTGCTTTTACATCTTCGCCTTTGTGATTTTCTTTCACGAAATTGATCACAGGACGCTCTACACTGATTTTACCAACGATAGCACCTTTAAAAACAGAGCTCCACTCGATGGACAAATCGATAGAAGGTGATTGAAAAAACGGAATGGTAACGGTTTTGGATCCTTTTTCAACCTTCTTTACAATGCGAATGTCTTTGATTTCGTAAGCGCCACGGTACAGATAAATATCAATATCAGAGACGTGTCCGTAATACTCTTCGAGATTTGCGAGCTTTCCATTTACGTATTTCAATACGATATACGGCAAGAAGATTCTGAAAATAATGAGTGCTCCGAGAATCGATGACCAGATAATCTGACGCTTTCTTTTACGTCTTTTTTTTTCTTCTGGCGTACGCGCTTTTTTGCGTTCTCTCCGAGTTAGAGGAATTGGTTTATTTTCCATTTTATCCACGTTAAATGCTGGTTTATAACCGGCATAAGCAGTGGGCATAAGACGAACGTATAGTATTCGATGGAAAAGGTAACTAAAAGCAACGGACTTTACTAAAGAACTTTAGCCATAAAAGTTAAATTTCCCGAATTGTTTCAGAATGTAGCGGTATTGACGCGTTTATTGAATCACTTTACGTTGAACATCGTTGTTCTTTCGCAAGTAATAACGCAAAATGGTACGTGCATCTCGATCTTCAGGACGCAGATCTATGAATTTCGACCAC
>Ga0302296_1000939_pt1 | contig 22509 bp, 11 predicted proteins | sample III_Fen_N3_1_FD_194546 | JGI IMG/M metagenome (GOLD analysis project Ga0302296, IMG submission 194546) | Peat permafrost microbial communities from Stordalen Mire near Abisko, Sweden - III_Fen_N3_1 | ecosystem: Environmental > Terrestrial > Soil > Wetlands > Permafrost | place: Sweden: Abisko...
CTTTTTCTTTCCTCACCTTCTCCCTTTCTCCTCTTCTCCCTTTCTCCTCTTCTCCCTTTCTCCTCTTCTCCCTTTCTCCTCTTCTCCCCCTCACACCCTCTATCTCAATTGTATCAGTACAACCGATTTAGCGGGAATTGAAGCTACAACTTGGCCATTGTTTAGTTTTGCATTTTTAAAATCTGACATCGAAACTTCCTCCTTTTTACCGAAATCGTTGTATGCATTGATTTTATTTGCAGTAATTATTTTACCAGAAACATTTGCCAGTTTAAGGCCCTGAATATCAAAACTAATATCCTGCGCCTTCACCGGATCAAGGTTGCAAAGTGTAATACTTACAACGCCATCCTTTACTGAAGCGGAAGCACTAATCGCATCAATTGAATTGGCACCCGATGTGTATTTATCACATTTAATGTCGATTGGCAGCATCTTCGCATCCTGGTGTACATTGTACATTTTGAAGACATAGTAGGTTGGTGTCAGCACCATTTCCTTGTCTTTGGTAAGAATCATCGCTTGCAAAACATTGATCATCTGAGCGATATTGCTCATCCGAACCCGGTCAGCATGATTATTAAATATATTCAGATTGATACCGGCAACCATCGCATCACGAAGGGTATTCTGCTGGAAAAGGAATCCAGGATTGGTACCTGGTTCGACATCGTACCATGTACCCCATTCGTCAACCAGAAGACCCACCTTCTTGGTTGGATCGTATTTATCCATGATCGCTGAGTGCTTTGTGACCAGTTCTTCCATTTTCAAGGTCTTCTGCAAAGTTGTAAACCACAATGCATCATCAAACTGGGTTGCAGAACCCTTCTTGTTCCAATCGAAGGGAATCGTATAATAATGAAGGGAAATACCGTTCATCATACCTTTAGCTTCGCGCATTAATACCTCCATCCAATTATAATCATCCGAATTGGCACCGCTTGCAATTTTATAGATTCCAGGAGCGCGCATATAAGAAGCATACTGACGATAAAGGTCGGCGTAATATTCAGGACGCATGTTACCACCACATCCCCAGGTTTCATTTCCGGCTGACCAGTATTTGACATTCCATGGTTTTTCGCGTCCGTTTTTCTTACGCAATTTGGTCATCGGACTTTCATTCGCAGAAGTCGTATATTCTATCCAGTCAGCTGCTTCCTGAACTGTTCCGCTACCAACATTTAAACAAACATAAGGATCAGCACCAATTAATTCACAGAAATTCAGAAACTCATGTGTTCCAAAACTGTTATCTTCTGTAACACCACCCCAATGTACATTGATGATCGAAGAGCGGTCAGCTTTCGGTCCGATCCCATCTTTCCAATGGTAAGTATCAGCAAAACAACCGCCCGGCCAACGAACCAACGGTACTTTTAACTCTTTTAAAGCGCCGACAACATCCAATCGGAATCCATCTTTATTTGGAATATCCGATTTTTCGCCAACGTAGATTCCACCATAGATGCAATGTCCAAGATGCTCGGCAAACTGGCCATAAATGGCTTTGTCAATTGTCGATCCAGGTTGATCGGCATGAACAACGATTTTATTCTGGGAATTTCCCGAAATACATAGAAAGAGGAAAGGGACAATCATAAGGATCCCAATGCAATTCATTTTTCTCATATTAGCTGGTATTAAAAGTAATTTGTACTTATAAAAATCAAAAGTAATAAATACTGGTATTATATTGCAATCCTTCGTTTAAATTTCATCTAAATTTTTCGGCAACCTACAAAACTTGCCGTAATTTAATATCCACAACAAAAAAGTATATTTGCAGCGTTACAAAAATTCAACTAAAAATCTGCATTGAATAGTTCGAGCCCATCGGAATCAGAATTGGTTAAAGCCTTATCAAAAGGTGAAATCAAGGCGTTTAATGACCTGTTTCAAATTTATGGAAACAGGATATTCCGTTTTGCGCTTGGTTACCTGAAGTCAGAACCCGACGCGGAGGAGCTGGTTCAGGATGTATTTTTGAAAATCTGGGAGAAAAGATCCGAACTCAAGGAAAACCTCTCGTTCAAATCCTATCTCTTCACAATTGCGTTTAATATCATCAGAAAGCATTTTGTAAAAAAAGCATTAACCGCTAAGTATTTTGAGCAGCAAGTTATTGAGGACGCAGATCTTACCACAATCCAAAATATTGATTTCCAATCTACTAAAAATACGATAGACCTTCTTGTTGATCAATTACCTGCACGACGTAAAGAGGTATTTATTAAAAGCCGCTTCGAAGGATTGACGGTTAAAGAGATTGCGGACGAATTAGGCACAAGTCCAAAAACCGTCGAAAACCAACTGGGTGAAGCTTTAAAATTTATCAGAGAGCATCTTAGCAAAGAAGATTTTGCAAAAGTTCTCTTCTTCATGCTTTTCTATTCCTAACCTGATCCAAATAAAAATATCAATTCCAATAGGGGTAATCGTAAGTTCGCGGATATTACAATTATCTCAGCAACATTAAAGGTGTTGATCAGGGATCATCAGCTGAACATTTTTTTTGAAGTCCCGGAACCATTGTAATTAAACAGGTAATTAGTAAAGCATGTCGGAAATTGACAATCAACGAATTGAAAGCTACTTTAAAGGAGAATATTCATCCGAAGAGGAGAATTACCTGGGGATTGCCTTTACTGAAGCATCCAATTTTGAGGCATTAAAAGCAATATTTAAAAACCAATGGGACGAATCTTTCACAAAAGATGCCGATAATCATCAGCTAAATCATATTTTATATAAACTAAATTATCAAATCAACGCTTCCCTACCAAAAGATAGGAAGCCTCGGTTTATAAGGCTGATTACGTGGTATGCACGGATTGCTGCCATCCTGCTGATTCCACTTCTGGTCTACGCTGGGATCGTTACTCATCAAAAAAACCAGGTAGCAACTACCGAAGGATGGGCTGAAATGAGTGCTCCATTGGGAGCCAGAATTAAATTCAATCTTCCAGACGGGTCGTTTGGCTGGTTAAACAGCGGATCAACAATCAAATATGCGATGAATTTCAACCAGAAAAGGGAAGTGCAATTATCGGGGCAAGCGTTCTTTGATGTGAACCACCAGGATGAAAATAAATTTGTTGTAAAAACAAAATACCTGGATATTGAAGTTAAAGGGACTGCTTTTAATATTGCTGCTTATACCAATGAAGATCAGATTGATGTCACACTTGAAAGAGGAAGCGTTTTACTGAAAAATGACAAATTCGCAACTTCGATTGAGATGAAACCCAACGAACTGATCAACTACAACCTCATAAACCAAAAGGTTACAAGAACAACCGTTACTGCGCAGAATTATTCAGCATGGAAAGAAGGAAAACTGATACTTCGGAATGCCTCACTGTCAGAGTTGGCGAAGCAATTGAGTAGGTGGTACAATGTTGAAGTAAAGACGAATAATGTTAGAGATACCGATTTTCGTTACAGGGCAACATTCGAAAATGAAAATCTTGAAGAAGTACTTCGGTTGCTAAAAATAACTTCGCCACTTAAAGTTAAAATTGAAGAAAGAAAGAAACAAGCAGACGGAAGCTTTTCAAGACAAAAAATATTATTGAGTATCAAATAACCAAATTATTTACCAATTAAACATACTTGCCTATGGTATAGAAACAGATTAAAAAAGTAACAGGAAAGCGTTGGCCCGCCTTCCTGTCAAAACTTAGCAGTGTTCAAAAATTAAAAATTCCACTAACAATACAAAAGTATGAATAAAAAATTGAAACCAGGGGATACCTATGCCCCAGTATTAACTAAACTTTCACGAATTATGCGACTAATGATCTTAATGTTTATTCTTGGGATTAACAGTCTGTTGGCGGCGTCGGGATATTCGCAATCGACGAATATATCCTTGAAGATGTCCGATTCACGGGTTGAAGATGTACTGAATAAAATAGAAAGCAAAAGCGAATTCTTTTTTCTGTTTAACCAAAAGCAAATCGATATCAACCGAAAGGTTTCGATTGAAGCAAATGAGGAAAAGATTTCAGATATTTTAGATAATTTGTTTGCAGGAACTGATGTAAAGCACCAAGTAATTGATCGCCAGATCGTTTTAACAACTTCTGCAATTACAGAAAACCAGCAGCAGGGTAAAAAAATTACCGGCAAGGTTACGGACCCTTCAGGCACATCACTTCCAGGTGTTTCTGTTGTCATGAAAGGAACGAATACAGGAGTAGTTACTGACAATAGCGGTAATTTCTCCCTAGTCAATATTCCTGAAAACGCAACTTTACAGTTTTCGTTTGTGGGAATGAAGGGACAAGAAATAGCAATTAATGGTAAATCAACCATCAATGTAATTCTTACAGAGGAAGCGATTGGTCTTGAAGAAGTTGTCGCAGTTGGATATGGTACTCAGAAGAAAGCGACAATGACAGGTTCAATTTCTGCAGTTAAAGGAGAATCGCTTCAGAAATCAACATCAACCAATTTTTCAAATGCATTAGCTGGTCAATTGCCAGGTCTTGTTGTAATTTCAAGAACCGGTGAACCTGGAAATGACGGATCCACACTTAGAATACGCGGAGCAAATACGCTTGGCGATAATTCTCCGCTTATTGTTGTTGACGGAATTTCAAACAGAAGTTTGGAACGCCTGGATCCGGCGACCATTGAATCAGTTACTGTATTAAAAGACGCATCTGCTGCGATTTACGGAGCTCAGGCTGCCAATGGAGTTATTCTGGTTACGACTAAACGTGGAGCCACTGGTAAACCGACCATTCAGCTTTCTATGAGCCAGGGATGGAATACACCTACAGTTCTCCCTAAGATGACCAATTCTGCGACTTATGCGACTTTAATCAATGAAATAAAAACTGCTGCCGGACAACCATTAAGATATACTGCTGAGGATATTCAAAAGTATAGCGATGGTTCCGATCCTTGGGGTCATCCCAATACCGATTGGTTTAAGGAAACAATTAAAGATAATTCACCTCAGCGCTATGCAAATTTGTCTTTAACAGGAGGAGCTGAGAAGATTAAATATTTCGTTTCTATTGGTTCAAATTACCAGGATGGTATATATAGAAATAGTGCAACAAATTATTCGCAAGCAGATTTCCGTAGCAATTTAGATGCAAAAATTTCTGATAATATCAATTTGAGCTTCGATTTAACTGGACGTCAGGAAAACAGAAACTACCCTGGAGTTGGTGGAGGTGGTGGTACATCAGGAGGTGGAGCACAAAATGTCTTTTGGGCATTAAATAGGGCTTATCCCTATTTGGTGGCAAGATGGCCTAATGGAGAACCTGGACCTGATGTTGAATATGGCAATAATCCTGTCGTTATGGTAACTGATGCAACTGGCTATGACAAGCAAAAAACTTATGTCATGGAAAGTAACATGAAGTTGGTTATCAAAATACCATGGGTAAAAGGTCTATCGTTGACAGGGAATGCCTCTATAGATAAAACTTTTATGGATCGTAAAGCATTTCAAAAACCATGGTATCTATATAGTTGGGATGGAACAACAGTAGATGCTAATAACTTACCGGTTGTTACTCCGGCAAAAAAAGGATTTACGGATCCAAGGCTGCAAGAATGGATGAGCGATGCCGGAAAAACGACCCTCAATGGTTTGATCAATTACGAGCGGATTTTTAACTTGGTCCATTCGGTAAAAGTCCTTTTCGGTACTGAACGGATTACTGGAAAATCGATGGACTTTTGGGCATACAGAAGATTTTTTGCATCAGAATCACTTGATCAGATGTTTGCTGGTGGAGATTCACAAAAAGATAATGGCGGAGCAGGCAAAGTCAATGCCCGTTTAAATTATTTTGGAAGGGTCAATTATGCATATAAATCGAAGTATCTGGCTGAATTTGTTTGGAGATATGATGGATCTTATATTTTCGCTCCAGGTAAAAGATATGGATTTTTCCCGGGTATTTCGTTAGGATATCGGATTTCTGACGAAGACTTCTGGAAAGAAAAATTTTCTTTTATCAATGAAATGAAAATCCGTGGTTCATGGGGAAAAACAGGTAATGACCTTGTAGATCCCTATCAATACATGACAACTTACGGTTATAATAGCACTTATATTTTTAATGAGAGTGTCTCACAAAAAACTTTGTCAGCATTACGAATTCCAAATGCCAATATTACCTGGGAAGTTGCCAATCAATCGAATATTGGGTTTGACGCACAACTACTTAACAATAAGCTAATCATTAGTGCGGACTATTTTTATAATCTACGCACTAATATTTTATGTTATAGGAATGCATCCGTGCCATCTTCTGCAGGATTAAGCTTACCTCGAGAAAATATAGGTGAAGTTATCAATAAGGGCTTTGAGTTTCAGGTTGCATATCATAACAACATCGGTGATTTTAAATATCAGGTATCTGCTAATGGTTCGTTTGCTAAGAACCATATTAAATTCTGGGACGAAACGCCTGGTGTTCCTGATTATCAAAAATCAACAGGTAGCCCAATGAATGCAAGATTATATTATAATGCCATTGGAGTATTTAAGGATCAAGCTGCCGTTGATGCATACCCACATTGGGCTAATGCACGTCCTGGTGATATTATTTTTGAAGATGTAAATAAGGATGGTTCCATAGATGGATTGGATAAGGTCAGGAGCAAGAAAACCACTATTCCAACATTTACCGGAGGATTTAATATTGACTTGCAGTATAAGAAATTTTATGCAACCATATTATTCCAGGGAGCGACTGGGGCTGAAAGATCTTACCGGATTTTTCAGGGAGAGGCTGGAAATTTTATGTATAATGAGATAAAAGATCGTTGGACACCAGAAAATCCGAGTTCAACACATCCAAGAGTAAACAACCGAAGTCTGGAATATTGGATGACTGATGGAGAACCAAACAATACTTATTATGTTAGAAGTAGTGACTATCTAAGGCTTAAAAATATCGAAATAGGCTATAATGTGCCAGATAATTTAACTAAAAAACTTGGGTTACAGGCTCTCCGGATTTATGCCAGTGGACAAAACTTTTTAACTTTTACGGGTATGAAGGATTTTGATCCAGAATCGCCCGATGATGCTTCCGGTTCTATCTGGGTAAATAGCGAGGTTTATCCATTAAACAAAACAACGACAATCGGATTAAATGTAACCTTCTAAATTTAAGTATATGAAAAAAGTATCCATTTTATGTATGGTTTCAGTATTTGTTTCTATTCTGATATCCTCATGTAATGAAAGTGTACTCGATACACAATCACAAACTGAATTTGGGGAAGAGTCTGTCTGGACTGATCCTGCATTAGCTGCAGCATATGTTAATAATATTTACAATAACGTTCCTTGGGGATGGGATTTGACCAGTCGTAAAGTAGATGAAGTACGTGAACGAGCTGGAGAAGACGATTTTGATGTAAATAATATGCTAATCACTCCTGACAATGCTGGATGGGGTGACTGGGCTGGAAGATACAGAGACATTAGGGCTTGTAATATCTTTTTGGAAAATATTGACAAGTTACCAGCCAGTACTACTTTAATTGATGGAAAGACAATAAACGACCGGTTAAAAGGTGAAGTAACATTTTTGAGAGCATGGAATTATCACATGTTACTTAGCTATTATGGTGGTGTGCCTTTAATTAAAAAGTCATATGTATTAACCGATGACTTTAACGCACCTCGTGACAGCTATGCCAATTGTGTAAAATTTATTTCAGATGAATGTGATCTGGCAGCAGGTTTATTGCCTTTGGAAAATTCTGGTGATGCTTTGGGGCGCGCAACAAAAGGAGCAGCTTTAGCGCTAAAATCGCGAGTTCTGCTTTACGCGGCCAGCGATCAGCACAATACGGATAAATTTTCAGGCTTTTCTAACCCAGAACTACTTGGTTATGTTGGTGGTGATAGAGTTCAGCGATGGAAAGCTGCTAAGGACGCTGCAAAAGCCGTTATGGATTTAGGATTATACAGTTTGTATAAACCGGAACCCGCATCAGGAGAGGAGGCCACAAAAAATTATCAAGATCTTTTTGTTTCATCAAAATCAAGTGAAGATATTTTTGTTCGCTTCTTTTCTTTAAGTGCTGGAAAAGGAGTTGGAATGTTCGAACTCTACCCGAATGGTTGGTATGGTAACGGAAGAAATGGTCTTACCAACGAGGCGGTTGATAGTTATGAAATGGCTGATGGAACAACTTTTTCAAGATCTAATCCTGCCCAAAATTTAGAACCATATAAGAATCGTGATCCACGTTTTTATGGCACAGTAGTTTATGAAGGTGCTACATTGAGACCACGTACAGGAGATTTAGCCGGATATGATCCTGTTGGAGTGATGCAGGCTGGAGTTTGGGAAAAATGGGATGCTGCAACCAATTCAAAAGTGAATGTATATGGATTGGATACCCGAAATAGTGTTGCCAATTCGTGGAACAGTAGCCTTACTGCTACAGGTTGTCGTAAATTTTTGAATACAACCGTAGATGTATCTGCTGTATGGCAAAATAATGCGGATTTAACCTGGCGTTATTTCCGTTATGCTGAAATACTCCTAAATTATGCTGAGGCATGTATTGAATTGGGTGAAGATGCCGAAGCCCGCACCTATATAGATATGATCAGAACAAGGGCTGCAATGCCTGATGTTAACGAATCAGGTGCTGCATTAAAAGCACGCTACCGCAATGAAAGGAGAGTTGAACTTGTTTTGGAAGATCATCGTTTCTTCGATGTTCGACGTTGGTTAGTTGGACAGGAAGCCTATCATGCGATGCACGGTGTTACTATTACGTATAAACTTAATGCCGATCATACAACGGCAACAATTCCAACTATTGAACCAGTGCAAATCATGACTGGAAGCTGGAATGATAAGGCGTATTTCTTCCCTATTGCCAGAGATGAAGTTAATAAGAATGCCAAATTGGTACAGAATCCTGGGTATTAATAGTTAGAACCATAATTTTATGTTGTTATCATTCGCATTAATTCTGATGCGAATGGTAACATTCAACTGATTCTGATAACAAAATGCTTCTCGTAGTTTGTTTTACGTTTGGCTATTTTTAAGTGAGATTTTTATGCCTGCGCCAAGGGTTTCTTCGAAGCCCTTGACGTTTCAGGCATAATTTCTATTGACAGAGTCAATCTATTAATAACATAAGTTATAATGTAAATTTTTCAGGAATACCCAAAACCCTGAGGTAAAAGAAACTCCTAATGCCAATGTTGCTAACCAAAATACAAAAACACTCCGCAATGGCCTTGTCGGCTTTCCCGATGTTGATAATTTAGATTGTTTTTGATGATAAAAAAAAACTAACCCAATGAATCAAATCCTATTACCTAAATTTTCTCATTTCAGTCAAAGCAATTGCACTAAATGGTTAAGATCTTACTACCCTAGAAAAAAATACTCATTCATTCACTTTCTAAAATTTCAAGTCTATTTTAGTAGAAATAAAAACTAAAGTAATTATGAAAAATAATCTAAAGAATAAAGTTAATCGATCTTTGATTTTTGCCGTAGTTTTGCTTTCGTTAGGTACGGTTATCGAAGGTTGTAAAGGTCCATCTGCAAAAACATCAGTCGACCTTGAAGCCGGATTTATTAATCCTCCGGAAAGTGCCAAGCCTCGCGTATGGTGGCATTGGATGAACGGAAACATAACCAAGGAAGGAATTAGAGCCGACCTCCAGTGGATGAAACGGTCTGGGATTGGAGGCTTTCAGAATTTTGATGCTGCGTTTAATACACCTCAAATTGTCAATAAACGCTTGGTCTACATGACACCTGAATGGAAGGATGCATTTCTTTTCACAACAAAACTAGCCGACTCATTAGGTCTTGAGATGGCCATTGCTGGATCACCCGGATGGAGCGAAAGCGGCGGCCCTTGGGTAACACCGGCTCAAGCCATGAAAAAGTATGTATGGAGCGAAATCCGGCTTAAAGGAGGGGAACACTTTACTGGCATACTTCCAAATCCACCAAAAACCACTGGTAGGTTTCAGAACTTAAAGCTTAACGATGAAATGGGTTCATTATCAGAAACACATCCAACTTCTGAGTTTTATACCGACATTTCAGTTGTGGCTTTTCCCGTACCTGAGAACGATTTTTCTATGGAGGAACTCAATCCGAAAGTAACATCGAGTGGCGGAAAATTTGATCTTTTGACCCTCACAGATGGCGATTTGCAAAAGACCACTCTTCTACCATCAGCTCCTGAAGGACAAAATGCCTGGATACAATTTGAATTTGCCAAACCCGAAACAATGCAGTCTCTCTCAATTGTAGGTGGTGGTAGTTTGGGTATGTTTTCAAGAGGTGTACCTAAGGATACCAGATTCTTAGAGGCAAGTGACGATGGAAAATCATTCCGAACTATTCTTGGAATTCCAGTAAGTGGGGTAGCACAAAATACGATTACATTTACTCCGGTTACAGCTAAATATTTTCGTTTTGCATTCCAAAACGTTGCTCCTCCCCGAAACATTTTAGCCTCAATTGGTTTGGGAGGAAAAGCGGGACCACCTGCTCCAACTGGCACTAAAATAGCTGAACTTGTTCTTTATACTGGGGCCCGTGTAAACCGATTCGAAGAAAAAGCAGCATTTTCTGCAACAGCTAATTTATACGACAAGGCAACTCTTGAAGTATCGAATAGTATTTCGAAAACAGGGCTGATTGATCTGACATCAAAAATGGGCGCAGATGGCAAACTGGACTGGACTCCGCCAGCTGGCAACTGGATCGTACTGCGCCTGGGCTATTCGTTACTTGGAATAACAAACCATCCTGCTTCTCCTGAAGCCACAGGACTTGAAGTAGATAAACTAAATGCTGACCATGTTAAAGCATATCTTACGAATTATCTTGATCAGTACAAAGATGCAACCGGCGGATTGATGGGTAAGAAAGGTCTTCAATACATCATTACTGATAGTTGGGAAGCAGGTGCTCAGAACTGGACAGATAATTTAATGGCAGATTTTAAAAATATGCGCGGATACGATATGCTTCCCTGGCTTCCTGTTCTTTCAGGCCATATTGTTGAAAGCGCCGTTGCAAGCGATCAGTTTCTTTGGGATTTCCGCCGCACTTTAAGTGACCTTTTAACCAAAAACCATTATAACCAAATGACTACGCTTCTTCATCAACGTGGCATGGGACGCTACACTGAATCTCATGAATCGGGTCGCGCCTTTATTGCTGATGGTATGGAGGTAAAAAGTAAATCAGATGTTCCGATGAGCGCCACCTGGACACCAGGAGGATTTGATGGGGGAACCGAAGTTGCTACTAGCTATAATGCAGATGTTCGTGAATCAGCCTCAGTAGCTCATATTTATGGACAGAACCTTGTCGCTGCCGAATCTATGACTGCTATCGGAACGGCATGGGCATGGTCGCCAGAAACTTTGAAGCCAACAGCTGACATGGAGTTAGCCAATGGCTTGAACCGTTTTGTGATCCATACTTCGGTACACCAACCGGTAAATGATAAAATTCCCGGACTTGGACTAGGACCATTCGGTCAATGGTTTACCAGGCATGAGACTTGGGCAGAACAGTCAAAACCATGGTTGACTTACCTTGCCCGCAGTTCTTATATGCTTCAACAGGGGAAATTTATTGCTGATGTTGCCTATTTCTATGGCGAAGACAATAATATCACTGCTCTTTTTGGAGACAAATTACCTGATGTACCACCGAGCTATAATTACGACTTTGTAAATGCCGACATTGTCACAAATATTTTGTCAGTTGATAAAACCGGACAGCTTATAACACCAAGTGGCATGAGCTACCGCTTGCTGGCTCTTGATGCGAATGCCAGATATATGTCATTGCCTGTCCTACGGAAGATTAGCGAAATAGTAAAAGCTGGAGCCATTGTAGTTGGGGATAAACCGGTTGGTACTCCTACTTTGAGCGATAGCCAGGATGAGTTTAAAACCATTGTCAATGAACTTTGGGCAAACGAAAAAGGTGAAAACACTGTAGGCAAAGGAAAAGTCTTTTCCGGAAAAACGATTGCTGAAGTTCTTTCTACCTTAAAGGTTACACCTGATTTTGAGTATACCAAACCTCAGAATACGACAAAATTGATGTTCGTTCACCGGAAGTTGGAGGATACCGATATCTATTGGGTGAATAATAGAAATACGAATGCTGAAAACCTTGAAGCAACCTTTGGTGTCGAAGGAAAAACGGCCGAAATATGGAACCCTGAAACTGGTGAGATTAAGCAGGCATCCTATACCATTGCAAACGGACGCACAACTGTACCATTGAACCTGAAACCAAGTGATGCCATTTTCGTTGTTTTTCGTAATGAGGCCAAATCATCATCTCTGAAATTGGCACAACCGGTAGAAACAAAACTTTCTTCTATTGATGGCGCATGGAATGTCAGCTTCCAGTCAAATCGCGGAGCACCTGCAAAGATCGTTCTTGATCAGCTAGCTTCATGGAGTGAAAACACCGACCCTGGAGTAAAATATTTCTCAGGAACGGGAAGCTACACAAAAACCATTCAGGCACCTGCCAATTGGTTTAAGGAAGGCTCACAAATCTGGCTTGATCTGGGTTCAGTTAAAAACCTCGCCGAAGTAGTGGTAAATGGCAAATCATTGGGAATAGTGTGGAAAACACCATTCCGGTTGAATGTAACGGAAGCGATGAAACAGGGTGAAAATGCACTTGAAGTTAAAGTGACTGACTTGTGGGTGAACCGTTTAATTGGTGATCAGCAACCTGAAACAAAAACAAAAATCACATACACAACCATGCCATTCTATCAGGCTAATTCACCATTAAAAGAATCTGGGTTGTTGGGACCAGTGCAGCTTTTAAGTCTGTCAATAAATTAACTATTGGAATTGAAAACTAATTTTAAATCGCAGTAATCACCTTTATAGGAAAACTCTCCACCCGAATATCAAATGACATTTGGGTTGAGATTATTCAAAATGGATAAAAATTATTGGCACAAATTCGTTAATTGCCTTTTTTAAGCCGCCCCTTTTGGGGGAGGTTTAGAGGGGCTAATAAATTATAAATAAATGAAAAAAAACAACTATTACCTGGTTATCACTTTTTTTGTGTTTTTATTCAGTGTGTTATCGGCTTCAGCTACCACAAAAAATGAGGTGAAGCATCTCATTTGTGAGTACAAAACAAATCCGATAGGGATCGATATACAGAAACCACGTCTAAGCTGGAAAATAGCTTCTGACAAAGAAAACCTGATGCAGACTGCCTACGAAGTTAAAGTAACCGACCAAACTGCCAAGGGTAAACTGGTCTGGACTTCAGGCAAAGTGAACTCTGCTCAATCAGTCGATATTGTTTATGAAGGACCAGCATTAAAGTCAATGCAACGCCTCAACTGGCAGGTTCGCGTATGGGACAATGAAAACAAAGCCACTGCATGGTGTGAGCCTGCATCGTGGGAAATGGGAATTCTGGATGCTGATTTGTGGAAGGCTTCATGGATAACATCTGCCTCGGACCAAGACCTTAAAGATTCAAGGCCAAGTCCGTATTTAAGAAAAGATTTCTCATCTGAAAAGAAAATTTCTTCGGCCCGTGTTTATGTCTCAGCTTTGGGGCTTTATGAATTGTTCCTGAATGGTCAAAAAGTAAGTACCGATTTATTTACACCCGGATGGACCAGTTACAAGAACCGAATTCAGTACCAAACTTATGATGTGACTTCACAAATTAAAGCGAAAAACACGATTGGAGCTGTCCTGGGCGATGGCTGGTATCGCGGCAATATTGCGTGGAATGGGAATAACTTCTACGGAAAAAAACAGGCTCTTATCTGCCGGCTTCAGATTAATTATGCCGACGGAACCAGTGAAACTATTCTTTCAGATAATACCTGGAAAGTGACTACAGGCCCTATTCTCAACTCAGATATTTACAATGGTGAAACTTATGACGCCCGCAAAGAAATAGTGGGATGGTCAAAACCTGGTTTCGACGATAGTAAATGGGAAAAAGTATCGATTCTCGATCAATCAAAAAAAATATTGATTGCGCCTCAGGGTGAAGTTGTAAAGGCTATCGAGGAAATCAAACCGCTTGAAATCTTGACAACACCGAAAGGCGAAACGGTTTTTGACATGGGCCAAAATATGGTTGGTTGGGTGAAACTGAAAGTGAAAGGCAAAAAAGGTGACCAAATAACTTTAAAATTTGCTGAAGTTTTGGACAAGGACGGTAATTTCTATACCGACAACCTACGTAAAGCCAGATCAACCGATGTTTATATTTTGAAAGGAGAAGGCGAAGAAGTGTTCGAACCTCATTTTACCTTTCACGGTTTTCGTTTCCTGAAATTGGAAGGACTTTCAGCTCAGCCTTCGCTTGATCAGGTTACCGGTGTGGTCATCCATTCGGAAATGACACCAACCGGTTCTTTTTCGTGTTCCGATCCGATGATCAACCAACTTCAGCACAATATACAATGGGGACAAAAAGGTAATTTTCTGGATGTTCCGACTGACTGTCCGCAGCGTGACGAACGTTTGGGCTGGACTGGCGATGCCCAGGTTTTCAGCATGACTGCCGCGTTTAATTTCAACGTGGCCTCATTTTACACCAAATGGATGCGTGACGTGGCTGCTGATCAGTATCCCAATGGATTTGTTCCGCATGTTATTCCCGATGTATTAACAAAAGGTGAAGGTGGATCAACTGCCTGGGCCGATGTTTCGGTTATCGTGCCCTGGACAACTTACCTGAGCTATGGAGACAAACGGATTCTGGAAGTGCAATATCCAAGCATGAAAGGTTGGGTGGAATACATGAAAAGCAGAGCCGGAGAGAAAAATTTATGGACTGGCGACACTCATTTTGGCGACTGGCTGGCCTTTGCAACAACCAATTCTGATTACCCCGGAGCAACCACCGAGAAAGATTTGATTGCTACGGCCTATTATTCTTATTCAAGCGGAATTCTTGCCAAAATTGCTGCCATTATCGGGAATAACGACGATGCTAAAAAGTATGCTCAGTTATCCACAGATATTAAAAAGGCATTCTGTCATGAATTTGTAACACCTTCCGGACGCTTGGTTTCGCATACACAAACCGCATATTCACTGGCCTTGGCTTTCGATTTGCTTCCTGAAGGTTTAATTCCGAAAGCTGCAAAATACCTGGCCGACGATGTGAAAAAGATGGGACACCTGACAACCGGTTTTGTTGGAACGCCGCTTTTGTGCAAAACCCTTTCTGCACAAGGATATGACGACTTGGCCTTTATGCTGCTGAACCGCAAAGAGTATCCATCGTGGTTGTATCCCGTAACCCAGGGTGCAACAACGATATGGGAACGTTGGGACGGACAGAAACCTGACGGGTCGTTTCAGGATGTGGGTATGAACAGTTTTAACCACTATGCTTATGGAGCGATTGGCGAATGGTTGTACCAGTATGTGGCAGGTATTAACATCGATCCTGAACATCCGGGCTACAAACACATTTTGCTGGCACCGCACACAGGCGGAGGTTTGACCAATGCGAATGCCGAATTTGAATCGCTGTACGGCAAAATCAAATCGGCCTGGAAACTGAATGGAAATGACTTCGTCTACGAAGTTACGATCCCGGCAAATACAACCGCAACGGTTACTTTACCCGGAGCAGAATTGGTACAACTAACGATGAATGCAAAACCACTTCCAGCAAATTTGAAGGAAAATTTAAAACAATCAGAAAAGGGCATTTCCCTGAAGATTGGTTCCGGTAATTACACTTTCCGTTATTCGGTCAAATAAATACTCTGTTGTAATTCCGTCACAATTGTAACGGAATTACAACAGAATTGGCAACATGAGCCTTTAAACCATTAATAGGTCTGGATAATAATTTCCTCTCTTAGTCAAAAATAAGTTTTGGAATATTATCCAATATTCATTGAGTAAAAATATAATTTGGACAATTGAGATCAGCCCTTTATAATGTAATTTCCTTGCCAGAATGACATTAGAATTTCTATTCCTCAAAAAACTTCATAAATTGAAATAGTTATTTGTAATATATGAATGTTCTTTTGCGTAAATCTCTTTACCAAACCAACATTTTACCTGCTATGATAGCCGAGATTATTGAGAAGAACAAGAACCTGTTGCAATCCACTGGCAGCTATCTGGTGCCGGGGATCGACCTGATCATCGGGTTGATGCGTGTAGTAGAAAATTCTGCCGGCGATGCGTTATTCAACGCGATCCATCCGATAGCGTTTTCCAAAGGCGACTATTTACTTCGTGAAGGAACACCCTGTAAGCACATCACAATACTCGAAACTGGTATTGCCCGCCAGTTCATCAACAAAAACGGTTCGGAACCATCAGCCAGTTTTTTCTTTCCCGGGGAATTCATTGCTTCATATAAAAAATTGATAATCAATACACCATCGAAAGTGAACATACAGTTCGTAACCAACGCCACGGGCTATTCAATAAGTATGGCAAACATCGAAAAATTGAACCCGGTTTATCCGATGCTCGCTGAAATTGAAAGACGCTCCTTCGAGTTAAGGTCTTACTGGCTCTACGACCGCTTTTACCAGTTGACATTTTCAACTGCCCGCGAACGGTACCAGAATTTACTCGACTGGCCCCCGGATTTACTTCAACAAATATCCATCACAAACATTGCTTATTATCTTGGTGTTACGCTCGAAACACTGAGCCGTCTAAGGGGTGAAATTAATTTTCATTAGAGAGGCATTTTTTGACATATATCAAATGTTTTAATGCGGCGTTTTAGTTTTTTTGATCCCATAATGTCAAATTAATGACATTATTAAAAAAAATAAAATGGCATCAACAGAAAACAACTATGTCACGCATGGTCTGAAAGGCCAGGTAGGCAAACTATTTGTATTTAAAACGGTTAACGGAAGAACAATCGTTGCCGCTCCTCCGCGTAAAACACGCCACGAACCCACTCAAAACCAATTAAAACAGCAAGACCATTTTCAGGAGGCTGTTATTTATGGAAAAACCGTTATGGTAACACCTGAACTCAATGCAATTTACAAAACTGCGATGCCCGAAGGAGGTTCTGTCTATCAGGTAGCACTGGCCGATTTTCTGAACGCACCCCAAATTAAAGAGGTCGATGTAACTATGTATGTTGGCGATCCCGGCAATACAATCCGTATTCGTGCGATCGACGATTTTATGGTAAAGAATGTGGAAGTCACGATTACGAATGAAGATGGTACACTGGTTGAAGAAGGGGACGCAGTCAAACAGGGAAATGGTGTGGACTGGATATTTACAGCAACAGTTAAAAACGATTCACTTACAGGCGATAAAATTGTGGTGAAGGCATACGATATTCCGGGAAATGTTGCTATTTGGGATTAATAGTACGAACTGGTAGGCAGTACAAATCCAAACTGGGATTTTGGATTTCAGCCTCGGCCCCTTTCAGATTTGGAAGGGGCTTTTAAGTGCATAACAAAATAAATTGCATTACGAAAAGTAACTGAGTGAAATATTTAGTGTCGCGAAGGATGAGCGAACGAACAGCGAACGAACAGCGAAGGATGAGCGAAGGATCAGAAAGCCCGTTTTGATGCTAAAATGGATATGAACCTAGGATAATCAAAGATTTAATTGAATATAAAACTCAAAGGTGTTCATATTTAAGGTCTTTATTTTAGGCTTATCAGATTAGTGAAAAAACATTTCAAAAGATCCATGGTAGAAATTGTCAAAACTATGTAAGTTTACGCAAAGATTGATTTTGATATAAGATTCGCAAAATTGCGAATAGATAATGTATTGCATTGTTCTTATTTTATCCGTTACCCTTTTAAAAAAACTAATAAAAACCATCAAATGCTTAAAAGCTTTAAACCATTCTATTTACTTGCTTTGCTTGCGCTTACACTGCTGATCGGTATTAGTCCGAATGTGAGCGGAAGCATTAAAATTCATAACCTTCAGGTAGAATACGCCCAAACACCGCTTGGAATTGATGTAAAAGCACCACACTTTAGCTGGCAAATGACTGGTTCCGAAGGAGAACGAAATCTAAACCAGGCAGCCTACCAGATTGTCGTTAAAGACATGAAAAGCAATCTGGTTTGGGATACAAAAAAGGTGTCAGACAATAAGTCTCTTGGCATTGTCTATGCCGGAAGTGCCATAAAAGCTGCTACCCGGTACAACTGGACAGTAACCGTTTGGGACCAAAAAGGTGCAAGTTCTTCCGGCAGTTCGTGGTTCGAAACCGGACTCATGAACCCTGATCCAGCTTTAACAGCATGGGATGGCGCCACCTGGATTGGCGGAAGCAGTGATGACCTGGTTCTGTATGCTCCCTACCTTGCAATTTTCAAATTACAATACAAACAAACGATCGAAAAAGGAAGCACTCGGGCAAGTTTTATTTATGGTGCCAACGACTCAAGGTTATTGGATAAATACAAAAATATCTACCAGGTTGAAAACAGGAAAAACGAGAGTTATATCAAGATTGAACTTGACATCTCGGCAGTTGACGGTACAGAGAATGGGAAAGCCAAATTAAACATCTATCGCGTTGGATATAAAGGCACCGACTCTCCGACCATTCCACTTAAAACATTTGAAATACAAACAAAATTCATTGATAATTCAAACAAGAACAGCGAGCATACAGTAAGTTTCACCAGCAAATTTGGAAGTATTGCGATCTCACTGGATGGAAGTTCGTCATTTATAGCAGTACCCGTTGCTTTAACAGGTCAGACAGCTCCTCCTGGTGTGCCGCAGGAAGTGATGGGCCGGGTTGGCGGAGGTGCTTCAGTTGTTGTTAACCCTGCAGGTTCAGGCGGTGATGTTCTCTGCTTTGGAATGCTTTGCGATATGGGTTTTTCTACTGATGCCGGTCAGAAAGCCACTTTCTCGGATGTTGTTGTATCCAATAACAGGTATCCTAATGCTGCTCTTTTTGCTGAAAATCTGACGGATACGTCTTTCAAAAGTATATATTCAGCATATGCATCTGATCCCAATTCAGGACTTATAATAACCGACGGAAAATACAATTTAACAGGAGGAACTAAAGGCGCTTTTGTGGTAGTAAACCCCAGCCGGAATTCTGTTCCAATGCTTCGGACGAAGTTTAATGCCAATGACAAAAAGATTGAAGGCGCACGGTTGTATGTTACAGCTCGCGGTATCTATGAGGTTTATTTGAATGGCAAAAGGGTTGGAGATGATCATTATAATCCAGGGCTTTCGCAATATAATATCACGCATTTCTACCAAACCTACGATGTAACCGGCATGGTAAAACCCGGTGAAAATGCAATCGGAGCCATGATAAGTGAAGGATGGTGGAGTGGCTTGCTAAGTTTTGGTTCCATCTGGAATCATTTTGGCGACCGGCAGTCATTATTGGCCAAACTGGTAATTACCTATTCCGACGGTACAAAAAATGTAATTACCACAAACGATAAGGACTGGAAATATTACAACGATGGCCCGATCCTCTACAGCAGCCTGGACTTCGGCGAAGCCTACGATGCCGGTAAGGAAGCCGCCATTGAAGGTTGGACGACCGCTTCGTATAACGATAGCAAGTGGAAAAAAGCAACTGCCATCGACCTGAAGGGAACGGCCTATATGGGAGGTGAACTTGATTTCAGCGGAAACAAGGATGAATTCAGTTGGGATAAATTATCCATTACCGGTCAGATTGGCAATAATGCAGGCATTTACAAAACACTTAAAGCGCAAAGCGTGAAAGAGGTACGGCCAAAAGTCTTTGTTTATAACATGGGACAAAACTTCGTGGGCGTGCCTAAAATCGCCATCAAAAATGGGATTGCCGGTTCCAAAATCACAATCAGGGTTGCGGAGATGTTGTATCCCAACCTAAAGGAATCCGGCAACAATGTGGGAACACTGATGACTGAAAATTACCGTGCCGCTTTGAGCCAGGACACTTATATTATGAAGGATGGCGAACAAGTTATCCAACCACGTTTTACATCTCACGGTTATCAGTATATTGAGATCACGGGAATGGATAAACCTCTTGATTTAAATAATGTAGAGGGGTTGGTAATTAGCTCAGTCAGGTCATTGACTGCCGATTATACAACATCGAATCCGAAAGTGAACCAGCTTTGGTCGAACCTGGTTTGGTCGAATGTCGATAATTTTCTGACCATTCCTACCGATTGTCCGCAGCGAAACGAGCGCATGGGTTGGTCGGGCGACATCAGCGTATTTTCACGCACAGCTACCTATGTTTCCAATGCTGATCAGTTTCTTACGCGTCACATGTATGCCATGCGTGATGTCCAGTCGCCTAAAGGTAAATTTGCAGATGTTTCGCCTGTTGGAGGTGGTTTTGGTGGTGTTTTATGGGGCAGCGCCGGGATCGTTGTTCCATGGGAAACCTACCTACAGTATAACGATGAAGCACTTCTGGGACAACATTATCAGGCAATGGTTCAATACATGGATTACCTGGAAACGACGATTGATCCTAAAACCGGACTGAGTTCCGACGGTCAGCTTGGCGACTGGTTGGGCACGCAGAATAACATGCTTGGAACAGCCTTCCTGGTTACCGCCTATCATGCCTATGACCTTGGAATTATGGCCAAAGTGGCTAAAGTCCTTGGGAAGACCAGCGATGCAAAAAAGTATAAGACGATGTACGAAAAGCGGAGGGAATTCTTCAATAAGACCTTTGTAAATGCTGATAAAAAGACCCTTGGCCGGATGGGAGGCCCCGGCATGTGGCCAGGTCAGCCTTCAACTCCTGTCGAGTTTAAAGTGGCTGATACGCAAACATCGTATGCAGTAGGACTTGCAATGGATTTGTTTGATGACGAAAATAAACCGGCAATGATTAAAAACCTGGCTGAGACAGTCAAACGCCAGAACAAAGATGATGGCGGAGTTCTGCGTCCAACCTATTCACTGATGACAGGATTTATCGGAACGGCATGGATCAGCAAAGCATTATCCGACAATGGACTCAGCGATCTGGCATACAAAATATTGCAAGGCAATCAGTATCCTTCGTGGCTTTATTCAATCGAGCAGGGAGCAACATCCATCTGGGAGCGTCTGAATGGCTATACAGTGGAAGATGGTTTTGGCGGAAATAACGGGATGAATTCCTTTAACCACTACTCATTTGGCGCTGTAGGTCAATGGATGATGGCTTATTCGTTGGGAATCCAGCGTGATGAACCGGGGTTCAAAAAATTCATTCTTCAGCCCGAACCTGATCCTACCGGACAAATGACTTATGCAAAAGGGTATTACGATTCGATGTATGGCCGTATCGAAAGCGGATGGACGCTTGAGAAGGGTATTCTAACCTATTCTGCAACAGTTCCTGCAAATACAACGGCAGCGCTCTATTTGCCTGCATCATCGGAGAAAAAGGTAACCGAAAGCGGCAAACCAGCGACAACAGCAAAAGGCATCCGGTTTCTAAAATATGAAAATGGGAAGGCAGTCTTTGAACTTCAATCGGGTTCTTACAATTTTATAGCTGAACAGAAGTAAAATTGACCTAAACATGCTATAATTTAAGCCAGTTCAGGAGGATCATCAATTAATATTGGTATCAAAACAGGTGTAAATTAATCAATGAAAAATATCAGTTTAGGCTCTTCCCAAACTGATATTTTTTTGCGATTTTGAATTCTGAAATGGATTTAAATACAGCCAAACGTCGATGAAAACTGCCCAAATGTCGATTTCAATATAAGAATTTTGCAGGCAATCATACTTTCACCAATCATTTATATGGCTCCTAAGAAAGTGGAAGATGATGATAAGCCAAAACCAAATGAATCTTAGTTTTGTTTATTCCGTTGAAAGGTTCATTGTAAAGTTTAATTCAGTTAGTAAAGTGTCACTTAATTCTTAAAAGCATGAAAAAAAGAGCAGTTCTGATCATGGGTTTAGCAATTGTAGCAGTTTCATTTCAATGTAATGCGCTAACAAACCGAGGGAGCCAGGATGTAAAATCCGGCGTTTCGACTAAATACCCTGAAGCGGTAAAAAAAGTAATTGACAGTAAATGTTTGGGTTGCCATAGTCCCGAAGGGCGATCGGAAAAGGCCAGGGAAAAACTAAACTGGACAACTTTGATGGGTCTTGAGAAGTCAGTCCAGGTATCGAAACTTGATAAAGTTGTTGAAGTTCTTGATAAAGGCGAAATGCCCCCAAAGAAAATGATTGAGATGCACCCTGAGGCAAAAATTTCGGAAGCCGATTCTAAAATCCTGAAAGATTGGGCCGTTGCCACTTCGGATGCTTTAATGAAGTAAAAAGCATTATTATCTGAAATTGGAAATCCAATCTTTTTCCAGTGAAGAACAAACAATCAATTAGCTACCTCGTCAGGTTTAACGAGGCAGCTAATGATTTTTATTGGTTGATATTTGTTGCTGAAAATAAATGCATCATCAAGCTCCTGACTTTCAAAATTAAAAGAATGAAGAAGAAATTGTATTTCTTGT
>Ga0302296_1000946_pt1 | contig 22428 bp, 21 predicted proteins | sample III_Fen_N3_1_FD_194546 | JGI IMG/M metagenome (GOLD analysis project Ga0302296, IMG submission 194546) | Peat permafrost microbial communities from Stordalen Mire near Abisko, Sweden - III_Fen_N3_1 | ecosystem: Environmental > Terrestrial > Soil > Wetlands > Permafrost | place: Sweden: Abisko...
AAATCGCAACATTAAGTCTGGCCCTGTCTTCATCCCCCTGAATGGTTGGGTTGTATACAAGTATGAACCATCCATCTTTAAGTGTGACAGCATCAATACCGGAATTCGGATTTGCCAATTCTGTTCTAGTTAATTTCCCCCAGGTATTTCCATCATCCCTGGAAAAAGCCTGTACTATGGCATTATTCTTACTCCTGCACAAGATCTGCACCTTATTGTCGGGATGGAGCAAAATCGTTGGTTGAATTACATTGAACTTTGTTCCGGAATCTACAGGTATAACCTTCCATGTTTTTCCGGAATCCAAGGATTTTTCAATGTGCACTTTCCAGCTCTGGCTTGTCTCAACACTTGATGGAGAAAGAATGGTTCCATCAGGCAATTGTACAGGTTTGTTTTTTATGGGGCCCAGGATTCCAGTAGGTAATCGTTCAGGAGAAGTCCATGTGATTCCGTCATCTGTCGAAGTACGTACCATTCCCCACCAGGTCCTCGGAGACGGGCCTTCCTTATACCACAGGATGAGCATGCCCTCCCGGGTTTTAAAAAGTACAGGATTCCAGCATGGATAAATCAAAGAGTCATTTATGATTCCGTCCGCAATCTTAACAGGTTTTCCAAATTTGTCATTCTCACTGGTGGTGAGCCAGATGCAGACATCCTTATTTCCTTCAGCTGTGCCTCCGAAAGCAGCCACCATATATCTACCGGGTGTAACCTCCACAATTGTGGAAGCATGACATTGTGCAAAAGGAGATGATTTAAATACAAGTTCCTCACTGACCTTTTTCAGGGTGATCTGGTTGAAGCCTGTAATCGATGGAAAAATTAATGCAAGCACAGTAACGGATGCTCTCAAAATGCTGTTCATGTAGGAAATCTTTTAGATTACTCAGGCTAAGATAATAATTAATGTGTCACTAAGTAGTGTATGATCATTCGGGTTAACCTCAGGGGTATACTGGTTTTGATCTGCCTTTCTGTTATATACTGCATCAGTATCATATTCACAATATGGTAGTGTTAAAATTGAACATTTTCAATAATGCTATGTTACCTGATACCTTATTATAAGGATATTGACTCAGTTTTCTCATTTCAATTTATTCACTAAAAATATTTAATTATGGCAACAGTAGTAGTCCGTCACAAAGTAGGTGACTTCAATACATGGCTTAAAGGTCATGAAGACAGAGCCCGGTTATTTGCTCCTGCAGTAACTGGTTTTAAAACGTTTCAGGATGCTGATGATCCTAAATCTGTTGTAATGGTTCTCGAAGTAACAGATATGGACAAGCTTAATTCAATCATGACTGACCCCAAAATTCAGAAGGATAAAGACAGGCACACGGTTAAAGATCCGATTATTGTTTCTGTCCAGGTAAAGGTATGATAAGTTCATGAAAGGGAGATCGAACCGAAGTGGAGATTCCGTGATAGTAAAAAGAGGTGAATGGGTGAGAGGGAGAAAAAAAAACGCTCTCTTCCATTCACCACTGCCTGATATCTGTTCGTCAAAAGTTTGATAAATACCGCAACATCCCTAAACAGAATTCGTTTCAAAGTCAAAAGGTCTGGATATTAAAGGACTTAACTTAAACTAGCCATGAAAACGGATAAAGGAGGATACTGGAAAACCAGGAAAGCAAAACTCCTTAAAACGTATAAGAGTCTTTCCCAGAAAGATCTGGATTTTAAAGAAGGAGAAGAGAATGCAATGCTTGCAGCTCTCAGCGATAAACTGGGGAAGAGCAGGGGGGAGTTGCTGAAGATGATTATAATGTTGTAGAAGTTGTAAAGTTGTAAAAGACCGCACTCTATTTTGACAACCCAGTTCCAGGCGACAGTAATCAGGCGAGAGGTGTTTTTCCCTGAGCACTGAGCCCTGTGCCCTGTGCTAATACTCATATCTCACATCTCATCTTCCTATCCTGTACAGATACTTTTGTGTCCTGAGTATTACGGAGTTCCTTAAAACAGCCGGGGTAGCCCAGATACCTGAATCCATCTGACTTTTTGCCACAGGTTCAAATTTTCGACCTGCTTTAATTACAAGAACCTCACCTTTCACAGAGAAAAAGAAGATATTCCCGTTTATATAAATTGGAGAAGAATCAAAATTTGAGGTAACATGTGTCGACCATATTTCCTTTCCCGTAGCTGCTTCAATACACATCATGATATTTCTGGTATTGACAGTATATATCAATCCGTCCTTTATAACTGGCGTCAGACTCTGGTTTCGTGATAGTTCTTCACGTTTCTTCCAGAGTACATTCGTACTGGTAATATCACCTTTCCCATTTGGATTGACAGCAATAAATTCCGTATATTTTTTATCATTATTACCCATGGTAAACCCTGTGTACCAGAATACAACACCATTTTCTGAAACAGGCATTGCTATAGTTGATTCGGCTCCGTCAACAACTCTCCATATTTCCTTCCCGTCGTTTGGATCATAAGCTATACAAACGGCAGAACCATTCGATATCAACATATCGCGTCCCTCAACATTCATTACTAACGGGGTAATGTATGCCTTCCGTCCGATTGGAGCAAGAGGCTCATATGGCTCCTCAGGCCTGCTGGTTTTCCAGACAATCTTCCCGTTCGATTTATCGAGCGCAACGATAAACCTTACATCGGTACCTTCGAGATGAAGTATCAGGAGATTCTTATATAATATTGGTGATGAGGCCGGACCCTGGGCATGCTTACATTTGAAATCTGTGCGTTTCCACACAATGGAGCCATCCGAGGTATTTATACAGGCAGTACCCAGACTTCCGTAATGAACATAAACAAACCCTTTTTCGATGCAGGATGTGGGCGAGGCATAGGTATTCAGAGAGTGCTTGCCTTCAATGTCATCAGGGGTAAAAACCTTCATATCGTAAACTATTTTTCCGGTCTGAAAATCTGTACAAACAGCATATAGCTCTTTCCCATCAGGAGTTGCCGTTGTAATCCATACCTGATTGTCATAAACAACAGGAGAGGAATAACCTTCATCATGAATTTTGGTTTTCCATATAATGACAGAATCATTCCATGTCAGCGGAATATCTTTTGCTTTTGCTATTCCATTGAGGCTGCTGCCACGGAAGTGTGTCCAGTTTTTATCCTGGGAACGTGCCTGTCCTGAAAATAAAAATGAGATAAGGAGTAAAAAACAAAAAAGGATAGTTGATCTACAGGTCATTTGATCGATTTTTAATGATGAGTTTTATTAATCAAATAAAGTGAATTTTAATCAAAATTTTATTAATACTCTTTGACTTAGGATGGTTTTGTTACTTTCTTTTGCCTGCCCAAAAGAAAGTAACCAAAGAAAAAGGCCCCCAAAAAGCCAAATTAATGGCTTTGTTGCCCACAAGCCAACGCCACATGGGGCCCAAAGCCATTAATTTCACACCTTTTTGGGATTTGCCCGCGCGCCGTGACTAATAGGATTTTTACTTTTATTCTAAAATTATCTACTTTATTCTATTTTTAATTTGTGACTTTTATCTACTTATAAATTACTTTTCCAAATAATTCTCTGAGACCGTTTGAAACCCAAAAACTTTTTAGCATATTACTGAACGAACCCCCCTTTAGGGGGGCAGGGGGGCAAAAAGATTTGAGACCTGCCTGAGCAACAAAAAAGAAATCTTATTTTTGTAAACCCATGGTCTGAAAAGGGGTAGTGATCATGACAATCTGTTTGATTTATTTATGAATACGATATGAAAAACTTTCTTCTCTTAACTATTTTAATTACCTCCCTTTTTAGATTAGGTGGCCAGTTTAAAATCCCGGCTTATGAGATTACGAGTAACAAATCTGATAGATCGGATTTAAAGGCTGTGCCTGGCAGAACATATTCTACCAATTTTCCTCTGACTGAAAGTCCCATCTCTGAAAGTGATAACTGGATCAATGGGAGCAAAGAAGGTCTGGACTGGGGTTATATCTCCACAACTGCCGGACAAACCCATACGCATCCAGGAACTGCGCCCTATGCTGATGCGACAGCTTTGTTGACAGGAAAATGGGGCCCTGACCAGATGGTCCTGGCTACCGTCGGAAATATCGAAAATGCATGCAATAGCGACACTTGCTATCCTGAGGTGGAACTTCGTTTGCGTTCCACGCTATCAGCTCATTTGTGCAATGGATATGAAATCGCTTTTTCACTCAAACCGAATGGCAGGGCCTACCTCATCATTGTCAGATGGAACGGGCCTTTGGGAGACTTCACTTATCTTTTCAACCAGTCCGGCTCACAGTATCAGGCAAAAACAGGTGATATAGTCAAAGCAACAGTAGTAGGGAATGTTATCTCAGCATATAAAAATGGAGTGCTGATTGGTCAGGCCACTGACAAAATATTTTCGTCAGGGAATCCTGGCATGGGGTTCAATGAGCAAACATATAACGGTGATTATGGGTTTTCCAGCGTTACAGCATCTGATAGTCCTTAATACCAAAAATAAATGAAATACAGCAGTAGAAAAGGTGTTTAAAGTCAGCATTTCTACCAGTAAAAATCACTTTTATAATTCAAGATTCACTTTAACCAAGTTAGTCTCTTCGTCCCTAAGTCCCTGAATATCTGAGTTTTTTTCCCCGCAGATTAGATAATTTCTTCGCCTCTTGATTTTCATGGCTTCCGTCTTCCGAATTCCGACTTCTTTCGTCTGTTTGATTTGGTATGAGTGTAAACATTTAATTAACTGAGATGTTGTTGTTATACAGAATTTTATATAAGGCAACCTAAACGGTACTTTTCATACATTCAAAAATCCTGTCAGTTTGTTAAACGCAATTATTATGAAAAAAATCATTCTGTTATTTATCGGTGCATTGACGTTAAGTTGTCATATAATTAATGCCCGGGTCACTCAGCCACAATCAGTTGAAGACAGTGTTTTTGGCTGGTTAAAGGTGTATCATTTAAAAGGTGTAAAAGAGATTAAAAAAATTGACAACCGTGTTTTCAGTGTTGCTCAGCTCTCTGTTTGCGACTCGCTGGTAAACTGGATGCAAGCCAGCTATTTGCCTAAAGGTGGAATTGGTGATATCAGGAAAAACATATTCCCGAAAACCGGCCAATACGATACCTATAAATCAGCATGGCCTCAAGGCTATGGCGCTACAGCATATACCTGGGATGTAAGCTATAACAGTGCTGGAAAAGTAGAACGGAAACAGGAATCGGAAACACCCTGGGATATATCGGCAAATGCAGTCCCAGGCTGGCCTATACCTGACTTGAGTACAGCTACAAGGTATTATTTTACAATGCCTTCTTTTGAAGGGAGGGATGAAGAAAAACAGACGGAGGATCTTTCGAAAGTTGAAAATCTTAAACCTTACATTACTTTCTGGGTAAAGAATATAGAAGCAGGTAACGGAACCGAGTATGTCTTGCTATGCAAAAACAATAAATCTCCATTTATAAAAGTAACAAAAGGGGAATACCTGCAATTACTCGAAACGGCAATACCTAAAGCTTATGAGGATGAGAAGAAGAAAATTTATGAGCAGAATAAAGATAAACAGAAGAGCATTGATTATTTAATGGGTTACCTGGATGTAAAGTATAACAAACGCATGACATGCCTGAAAAATAATCAGGAAAAATATAAGAACCGGTTGAGTGAAACTGCCGAAACATTTGCAGAACAACCCGATATTATGCTTGAAAACTACAAGGATGTCTTCGAGGGCAATGGAGGTATGGCATTTAAATATCCAATATACACTATTGATCCCGCCATGTATGAATTATGTAAAGAGGATAAGCCTCAATGGATATTATCCTCATGGTACTGGACTCCAAATAACCCCAAACAAAAGTTTATGCACGAATCCATCATTAACAATTTCAATTTTGATTATGTGTATAATTTTTTCTTTGCCCCGGAGAAAGTAAAAGGTCAGCTATATAAACCCAGGCATTCTCCTGCATTAAAAGAGGCTGTATCAGTCACAACAAAATCTGAAACAGTTAAAAATTCTGTGCTTGATAAGAACATCCATTTTTTTGAAGATTTCTCTGCAACAACTATTGGTAAAAAGCCAACAGGATGGAATGTCAAAACCAATCATAATGGAGTTAGTCCTGTTGTAACTACTGTTGAGGGTACTACTGAGAACTGGGCTGTAATAGCAGGGAACACGCTAATTACGGCCGGCCTTAAGAAACCATTACCTCAAAATTTCACTATGTCATACGATGTGATTGTACCTGAAAATTTTACCTGGGGTGCAAAAGGATTGGTACTCCTGTTGTCATATGAAAAAACCGAAGGAGTAGCAGAAGCCTTTATCAGTTTGAAACTGCGGCCAGGATCCGGAGGAGCAGACGGAGAGGCAACACTGGAAACTAAATTCCCGGCTGGCTATGCTTCCGGGACTAAGTGGTATGTGGCAACAGGATTTTCAAACAATAAAAAAGTAAACCGTATAGCCGTAAGTATCCAGAAAAACAACGAAGTGCTCCGGATATATATTGATAAGAAATTGATTGCGGAATATGTTAAAGGAATTCCGGCTGATATGAAGTTTAATGCATTCTCGTTCGATATGGCCGGCAGTGATAGTGAAAAAGATAAATACTATATTGGTAATATTAAGATAACCAGGGACATATGAGGCTCTTTATGGTAATCAACAAGAAATTTAGGATTCTGGTATTTCGAATCTAAACTATACCTACAATGTCCCTGCCGAACAATAATATTCCGATCATTGTTTTCATTTTAAGATTAAAATAAAACTGCTATGAATAAACAAATCGAATATTATCAGAATAAACTTGATTATGAAATGGATCCATGGGATCTCTTCACTGGTTTGGAAAAAGGTGAATCAGTTGTTCCGCTTGATACAAGAAGAGCTCCCGCTTTTCTGAAGGAACATATTCCGGGTGCAATAAGCCTGCCTCACAGAGAGATGGATGAAAATACCACCAAAAAACTTGATAAAACAATAACTTATGTCTGCTACTGCAAAGGAATTGGTTGCAATGCTTCAACCTGGGGTGCCCTGAAGATGGCAAAACTTGGTTTTAGAGTGAAAGAACTCTTTGGTGGGATAGAATGCTGGAAAGCCGATGGTTACTCAACAGATGGAACTCAACATACTAAAGGAATTGATATTAAACGATCTGCAACGCCTTCAGAAACAACTGTTTAGCTATGCGTGAAAAAACCCTGCAATACTGCAGTCTTGACAAATATTAAGCACAGGCAAACTGACGATGCACCATGAACGATATTACGGAAACCGGCTGAAGCCCCTTAGAATGACTGCAAGACCGCAAGACCGCAAAACCGGCAGACCGCCAGACCCGTCAGAATTCCACTATAAAGCAAGTATTGCTCTCTTCTGACGAAACAGCTGTGATGGAGCCATTGTGCAATTTCATTATCTCCTGTGAAATGCTCAGTCCGATACCCGATCCGCTCTTTTTAGTGGTAAAGAAAGGTACAAAGATCTTTTCAAGCAGTGCCGGAGGAATAAGTGGTCCGTTGTTTATTATCCTGATGTTCACATTATTCTGAGGTGTTCTTAAAAGCTGCATCCTTATCTGCCTGTCGTTGGTTTCTTCCAGAAGAGCTTCTATTGAATTGTTTATAAGATTTATAATAACCTGGTTAATCAGCTTCTTATCTGCAATGATTTCTTTCAATGACTTATCTGCAGTTATCGTGAAGTCGATGTTATTTTCCCCCATCTTCCCTGAGAATGCGATTTTCAGCTGCTCGACCCATCCCTCAACCTCAAACGTTGCAAATTCAGGTTGAGGAAGCTTTGAGATCTTCCGGTAATTGTTAACAAAATTAAGGAGTCCGTTACTCTGTTCATTTATAAGCTGAAGGCCGTTAACAGCAGTCTTTATCGTTCCGTCGTCGATCTGCGACAGCATTTTAGGTTTATCATTAGCGCGAAACATTGAATAAAGCTCCTTTGAGACGGTGGTCAGCGGTGAGAGCAGATTCATGATCTCGTGGGTCAGCACACTGATCAGTTTCCGGTATGAATCAAGTTCCCTGAATTCGAGTTCATGCCTGATGTCCTGAATGGAAACAAGCTTGAGTTCTGTATCTTTCCTTCTTATCATTGATGCTCTGAACATAAGTATCTGAAGATTATTCGAAATCAGATTTCTGTATGTCACATTCTCACCCGGCTTAAGATTACAAACTGCTTCATAAAAGGCAGGATGCTTAATCATGAGCGAATTCAGATTTGTAGATTCAGGAGAGAATCCTGCATACTGACATGCGGCTTTGTTTATCAACTCGACCTTGTTGTTAGGGTCAAGTACAATTATACCAGTTGATGCGTGCTGAATTAATGTCCTGTAATACGATTCGTTATATTCATTTTTAATCCTGATTTCCTGAAAATGGCGGTTCAGGTGGTTCATACTTTCATATAGCCTGGTCAGGGTCCTGTTCCTGATGTTTGTAGCGAAATGAAGTGTTGTATCATCATTTCGCAGAGAATCAAAGAAGAAGGTAATTGTTTCGTTTGTAGCGTTGTAGATCCTTACAAGCAGCAGTATTACTATCCCTCCGGCGATCACAAACAAGGAGGCAGTAAGATAGTGTCCGGTTGCAATCATAATTCCTGCACCCGTAAATGAAATAATATTCAGCAGCAGCAGGAAAATTCCGGCACGGTAATTAAGGAGTTTTTCAGACACCATATTTTTTAATTTTATTGTAGAGTGTCTGCCTGGTGATGCCCAGCTGTTCAGCTGACAACCCCTGGTTAAAATTATTCTTTTTCAATGTACTGATTATCATCTTTCTCTCCATATCCTCAAGGGTCTCTGTCTGATTCAGCGGAGCTACGTCACTGTCAATCAGAATAAAGTCTGAAGCATGCAGCCTTTCTTCCTCCGACAGGATAACCGCTTTCTCCATGGTATGCTGTAACTCCCTGATATTTCCATACCATGGATTTCTTTTTAATTTTTCAATTGCATCTTCAGCCAGTCCGAGATCTGGTTTACCGTACTTTCGTCCGTATATCTTCAGATAATGCAATGCAAGATCTTCAATATCTTCGGTTCTTTCCCTGAGCGGAGGAAGATGGATCTGTATTGTATTCATTCTAAAGAGAAGGTCCTGCCTGAACTGATTCTGAGCGACCATCACCGAGAGATTTTTGTTGGTGGCGCTGATCAGCCGGAAATCGACAGGCATCTCCTTCACCGAACCTACCGGTGTAACAATACGGGTCTGCAGTACTGTCAGGATCTTCGCCTGAAGACTTACGGGTATGTTTCCTATCTCATCGAGGAATAATGTGCCTCTGTCTGCCATTGTAAATCTGCCGGTCTTATCCTCATAGGCATTCGTGAATGAGCCTTTTTTATGTCCATAAAGCTCGCTTTCAAACAGCGATTCAGACAGTGAGTTTAGATCCACCAGCACGAAAAGTTCATTGCAGCGCTTTGATCTGTTATGGATCTCACGGGCAATAATCTCCTTTCCTGTTCCATTCTCACCTGTTATGAGAACACTGGCATCGGTGACGGCAATTTTATCCACCAGGTTCATTATTTCCTTCATAACAGCTGATTTACCGGTAATAAGTCCCGTGGTCCGGTTGGAATCCTGCTTAAACAGTTTTTCTCTTGATCGCAGATCAGATATTTCAAGATTTGAATTCCTCAGTCTTGCTGCCGCATCAAGTGTGGCTTTTAATTTATCGTTGTCCCAGGGCTTTAATACAAAATCTGCCGCACCCTCCTTAAGCGATTTTACTGCCAGCTCCACATCGCCATAGGCAGTGATCATCACAACTTCAACAAGAGGGTTTTTCTTCTTTATTTCCTTCAGCCAAAATAAGCCTTCATTTCCGGAATTCACTCCTGCTTTAAAATTCATGTCAAGAAGCACCACATCCGGATCACCTTTTTCAAGTTCGCCATAAAGCTGATTTGGTGCGGAGATCGTTCTGATAACTTCAAATTCCTCTTTAAGCAATATTCTCAAAGCATTCAGCAGCGCCTTATTATCATCGACAATAAGCAGTTTGTTTTTCTTCATGTCAGGTTCAAATAATTATTAAATGTAAAATATTTTTATGAAATCATGTCAAAAAATTTTACCTGGGGAGGAATCATATTTTTTTATTTCGCTGGTTATCAATGAAGTAATATTTTGGCATGGACTTGGCTTCTATTATGAAAAATTAACTTATGATACGAACAGTCAACTTATCCAAAATCTTCAGGACCGAAATGGTTGAAACGACAGCCCTTCACGAAGTAAATTTCAAGGTCAGTAAAGGCGAATTTGTTGCTATAATGGGACCTTCTGGTTGTGGAAAATCAACACTTCTTAATATTCTTGGTCTTCTCGATAGTTCCGATTCGGGGGAATATTATTTCGAAGGTATCGATGTCTCGGGCTTCGGTGAGAGACAAAGGACGAACTTGCGTAAGGGAAACATTGGATTCATCTTCCAGAGCTTTAACCTCATTGATGAACTGACAATTTTTGAAAACGTTGAACTGCCTCTGCTTGCTATGAAGGTACCGCCTGCAAAACGAAAAGCACGTGTTGAAGATATCCTCGATCAAATGCGGATCGGACACCGGAAGAGTCATTTTCCAAGGCAGCTTTCAGGTGGACAGCAGCAGAGGGCTGCAATTGCCCGTGCCCTGATCACTGCTCCAAAACTGATCCTCGCTGATGAACCGACGGGTAACCTTGATTCCAGTAATGGTGAACAGGTGATGCAACTCATGGAGGAGATGAATACTGCAGGAACAACCATAGTAATGGTAACTCACTCCATTAATCATGCCGAGAGAGCACACAGGATCGTTAACTTGTTCGATGGCCATCTTGTGATCGAAAGATCGGAAAAAGTATTTGAATCGATTAACAGAGTAGTATAGAACAAAACCAGCTTATTCACCCTAAATCAACAAAGTCATGATCAGACAATCCATATATATACTTCTGAGACGGATCGCCAGGGATAAAGTTCTGTACTTTATCATCCTCACAAATCTTGCTGTAGGCTTTGCAGCTTTTGTTGTGCTCAGCACCTTTATATCAGACCAGTTTAACTATGATAAACAAAATACAAAGTATGACCGCATCTACAGACTTCAGCTTTTCATGGATCAGAAGGAGAATACAGTGAAACATACCTGGAGTGTCACTGCTGCCCTGAGCCGGAAAAACCTGGTTGATCTTCCTGAAATAGAGAAAATTGCGCTCATCCACGATGTGGGGGATAATAATAAAAGCGGCGTTTTCCTGTCTGTTGACAAGAAAAATCAGTTCCTGACCCGGTTTGGTTACTATGCAGACCAGTCGGTATTCGATATTTTCACCTTCAGATTTATTGAGGGAGATCAGGCGAATGCGCTTGTCCAGCCTTTTTCCATTGTGCTGTCAAAGGAAGTTGCAGATCGTCTATTCCCCGGCGGCAATGCAGTTGGGAAACAGGTATACGGAGAGAATAAAGTCGTTTTCAATGTAACCGGAGTCTATGAGGACCTCCCCATAAAATCGAGTTGGCGACCGGTTTATATATTGCCGATGTTATCCTACAAGGCAATTACGGGGAATCAGAATTATGAGAGCAATTACTGGTCCTACGCATTTTACACTTATGTGCTTCTCAAACCGAATGCCGGTTCCGCATCGGTTGACACCAAGATATATAATGCATTAAAGGATTACAGGAAAGAACATCACCCGTATCTGCGTCCGATGTCAAAGCTGTATATTGACCCGTATTTTGAGAACAGCACGTATGTCATCATCGGACTGATAACATTTCTGTCGGCACTTATACTTATTCTGTCCTCGATCAACTTCATTAACCTGCAGACAGCTAATGCCACAACTCGTTTCCGCGAGATAGGGATCAAGAAAACTCTCGGTTTTAATAAAAAACGTTTATGGAATCAGTTCATGACAGAATCAGTCGCCCTCACAATTATTGCAGCAATTATCGGGCTCTTTATGGCGCAGCTTGCTATACCTGCCCTGAATAATATGTTGGGAAGTGAAACATTTTCCCGTACGTTTGAAAACTGGAAATTACTCGTCGTGATCTTTGTAGTAACTCTGCTGACCGGACTATTATCAGGACTACACCCGGCTTATGTTATTTCTTCGTATAATCCGGTTGCAGCGCTGAAACAAAAATTCATATCAGAAAAAACGAATGGCATAAGCCTGAAGAAAACCCTGGTCACCATACAGTTCAGTATATCCATCTTTATGCTGATAGTAGGCTTCATCATCTACCGGCAGACACAGTTCATGTTAAAGAAAAATCTGGGTTTCAACTCCGAAACCGTAATGTTTGCCAACATCGTTACAGAACAGAAAGGATCACTGGAACCATTACGCCAGAAGCTACTTCAGCATTCTGAGATAAAGAATGTATGCGCATCTGATTATATACCCTTTATCCTTCCTGGTGGCGATGATCTGAACTGGGAAGGCGGCAAGCCTGATGATAAGGTGTTTGTCAGGTTCAGCAATGTGACTTATGATTTTGTGCCGACATTTGATCTTAAGATGGTGGATGGAAGAAACTTTTCGAAGGAATTTCCTGCAGACCGGAACAAATGTCTCATTAATGAAACAGCCACAAAAGTTTTCGGATGGAAAGATCCGGTTGGACGGCGGATAAAGGTCTTCAACAAGGATTATGAAGTGATAGGAGTGGTTAAAGATTATGTTGTGTTCTCTGTATATAGTCCGATCGAGCCTCATTTGTACCGGCTGGCAAAGGATTCTATAATGAATAATGGAGTATATGCTGTGAGTTTTGTCAGCGGACAGGAAAAGAAAGCGATGGAGATAGTTAAGACCGAGTTCCGGAATTTCTTCCCAAATGACGCATTTGATTTCAGGAATATGCAATTCCTTACAGAAAATGAGAATGCTCTCAGGGCATGGAAAGGATTTTCGAAAATTATGACACTCACTGCAATTATGACAATCATAATTTCATCGATAGGTTTATTCGGACTGATCCTGTTTCTTACTCAGCGAAAAATGAAGGAAGTCGGCATCCGCAGAGTACTCGGTTTCTCACATGCCAGCTTGTATATGACGCTTTCATCTGAATTCATAAAGCTGATCTTCATTTCTGTCCTTCTTGCCTGGCCTGCTGCTTATTATGTATACCATGTTTTGCCTGCAGGCGCAAATAAGTATGATCTGCAGATCTGGGAATTTGTTCTCGCTACACTGCTGATACTCGTTGTTGCTGTAGCTACCATAAGTTATCAGATAATAAAAGCTTTATGTGTTAGACTGGTAGATATTCTGAAGGATGAATAGGCTAAAAAGGCTCAATGGCATAAAGGCTTATGGGCGGAACAGAAGAAGGAGGTTAAGGATTAGTTATAACAAAACCCCGCAGATCATTGATCATACGGGGTTTACGCAGAATAAAATTTTATTTTATTTGGATATCTCTAAAACTGCATATTTTGAAATTTTCCAGAACTGAGCAGGATCAGTTATCTCCATGGATACAATTTTCTTGTCTTTGTCACGTATAAACTCGTATGAATTCACGGGATGATCAGAGATAAGCTTGGCATTTTTTGAATTTATAAGAATCGATTTTGTAACAGTTATATCGATCTGCCTGAATGAGCTGTCACGAAAACTTGCGGCTAAGGTTTTAGTTTTACCTAATCCGATGAATCCCCCTTCTTTGGTTAAGAGACCCTTGGCTTTCAGCTCTTTATACGTTCCACTTGCAAAAAAAGCCTTATTCATCTCAAAAGTCTGAGCATTGATTTTATCATCCTTCTGAATAATTGTTCCCTGTAAAGCTGTCTTATCGGTATTTAGCTGTTCAATCTCGAATTTTTTGGTGAGAAGAGTGGCTTTCAAATCCGCAATATCACTTTCACTCTGTTTAACAGATGCCTCCAATCCGGCGATTGTATTCTGCAGACCTTTTATAGTTCCGCCTGACTTACTCAATTGACTATTTAAAGAGGCAATTTTCTTTTTGTTCAGTTCAAGCAGTGTATTTATGTATTTTATATCTTCCAAGATTTGTTGTTTATTATTCCTGGATAATTCCCCTGTTGCCGAATTAGTAGAAATAATGTGCTCTTTTTCCTTTATGATTGCGATATTTTTTTCAATCTCACTAAAGGTGGTAACCCATTCTCCAATTGATGAATCACGGGAAGTCAGTTTTTCTGTAAATGAGTTCTTCTGTGTTTCCATCTGACTGAGCAGTTGTTTATGATCACGGTTATAAAGCGAAAAGGCAATAAACACGGCAATCAAAAGGACTATAAATCCAATGATTGAAGTTGTAATAACCGCTTTTTTTGCTCCTTCCTGCCTGAGCCTGATTTCATTTTCTCTTATAAGAGCTTCTTTTTTTCTGGCCTCAGCACTGTCATTTACAGGCTTAGGATTAATGTTTTCATCAATTTCCATGTAAATTCCTCCTTAATTAATTTTTGAGTTTTATAATTATATCATTAAACCGAAAGGTAAGTCCATAGTTATTGGCCAGCGTTACACAATTATTTAAAAGAGTTGCATTATTCACACAGGTTCTCTGCAGTGTAATTAAAAAGGCGTAATGGCGCAAGGGCGTAACGGCGCAACGGCACAAGGGCCGACGGAAGAAAAGAAGGGGAGAAAGGGAGAAAGGGAGAAAGGGAGAAAGGGAGAAAGGAAGACATAAGGACTGCAAGACTCCAAAACTTCCATCTCACGAAACAGCAATTGCGACTTTTATTAATTTGTTAAATGGAAATATTTATCACCTTTTCAGATAAATTGTTAAACAAAACAATTTAAATTTTTATTTTTAACCTTTTACAAAGAATAATTGTTATTAATAAAATGATAATCCGTATGAAAATCAGAAATTTAATTAAAACAGCCAGTTATCTTGTTGTATTGGTTCTTTCAACAGCAACAATTAACGCCCAGAGTAAAAATGATGTTATCAAAGCTTATAATGAAGGAGCCAGTGCGGTTCAAACTGATCCCCAGGCAGCAATTAAAGCCTTTGAGAATGTGGTCAGCCTCTCGAAACAGGTTGGAGATTCTGCTGCTGATCTCAGGCAGAAAGCTATTAAAGTACTGCCCAGCTTGTATTATAATGCTGCCTCCGACGCGCTTACAGGAAAAAAACCAGCATCCGAAGTAATTCAGGCCGCAAAAAAAGCTGTTGCTGCTGCAGACAAATATGAAAATCCAACAACTAAACAAAACGCAAATTTAATTCTGATTAAGGGATATAATAATCTGGCTGGAGAGTATTTCTCTAAGGATGATTACAAAAGTGCGCTTGCAGCTTTTGACAGCGTGTTGACTATCAACCCTGATTATTCTTCCACAATATATAATAAGGCATTAATATATATGAAACAGGCCAATTCGGATGATTTTGAAAAAACTATCGATCTGTATATCAGCAAGATGAAGCCAGGGACTGATGATGTTAAGATCAAGCAGGCATCTACACTGGCGCTCAGCTATTTTCGGGCATCCGGATCAAAGTCAGATCAGGCAAATAAACTTGATGAGGCGCTCGGCTCCCTTAATAAAGCTGCAAAATACGGTGCCGACAAGGATTTGTTCTATTTCTTTGCCGAGGTCTACAACAAACAGAAGGCTTTCGATAAGGGTTTAGAGTATGCCCAAAAAGGACTGGCCCTTGAGACCGGAGCTGAAGAACCCAAAGCAAAATACTATTTTCAGATTGCCCTTGCACAGGAAGGTAAAGGACAGACTGCAGAAGCATGTGCTTCATTCACGAATGCAAGCTATGGAGTTTTCGCAGCACCATCTAAAGTAAAACGGAATAACCTCAAATGTAAATAAAAATGGCTTAATGGCTTAAAACTGTCCCTTCAGCCGCCACTCACCGGTTTTTGACGAACACATACCGATTTTATTCTAAATTCTGCAACATTTCGATCCAGATGCCGTATATAGCATAGAGGTCTTAATATTAGAATAAAATTAAAGCAGCCATGAAACCGGATAAAGGAGGATACTGGAAGACCAGAAAAGAAAAACTTCTTAAAAAATATAAAAATCTTTCTCAAAAGGACCTTGATTTCAAAGAAGGTGAGGAGAAGGCTATGTTGGCACTTCTGAGTGACAAACTCGGGAAAAGTAAAGAGGAACTGCTTAAGATGATTATAACTCTCTAATCGTAACGGCATAACGGAGCAATGGCTCAATGACCAGCTTCTTTTCTCTAAAAATGCTAATCTGGTCAACGTTGTTTAGGCATTGACATACTGGGAGGAGAAAAATCCTAAGAAATATGAGCACCAGCTGCTTTTTATATCAAAACTTCATAAACTTGGCTTTAAACTTACTCTCTGGCTTTGCATCGATCACGATCTTTCATTGGCAGAGGAGGATCATATTTCAGAAATCTCCGGGAAACCGCAATCAGGACAGGAGCATTGGTTCTCTCATCTTACAAAATTCATGGATCAGTGAGTAGACGGATTCAAACTCGACCCGGGAAGAACTCTTGATGAACATACCGACAGAAAATATTATAATGGGTTTACCGACAGAGAGATGCATAACCTGAATCAGGTTCTGCTTCCGAAACAGATGTACGAAATCTTCCGGAATCATAAAGGCATCCGCTCATTCCATCATTATTGCGGAGGATATGCTGGGGCGCAACACTGGGGTGCATCGACCAGCGGCGACAATGGCGGAGGAAAGGATGCGTTGTTTGATCAGCTGAATCTGGGCTTAAGCGGTTTTGTAAATACCTCCGCTGACGTGATGGAAGTAAACGATACTCGGGCAGGTATTCATATGGGTTTCTTCCTTCCATGGGTTCAGGTAAACAGCTGGTATGCACTTCATCACCCATGGTACCTGTCTCCTGTTGAAAAAGAAACCTTCCGCTTCTATGATCAGTTAAGACATAGCCTGATACCGTATATCTATTCGGCAGCGCTGGAAGGAAGTCAGACCGGAATGCCAATCCTCAGGGCAATGCCGCTCGTTTTCCCTGATGACAGAAATGCAGATAATATGATTTACCAGTATATGTTTGGCGAGAGTCTTCTTGTCGGAGTATTCAGCGATTCAATATACCTGCCAAAAGGTACGTGGATAAATTACTGGACCGGTGAAAAAAGGAACGGAGGCAAAACAGCACATTGCAATGTGCCGGGAAACAGGGGAGGCCTTCTGTTTATAAAAAACGGGGCAATTATGCCCCTTCAGAAAACAATGAATTACATAGGCGAATTTCCTCAGGATACTCTTCTTTTAAAAGTTTATCCTGAAGGACATAGCTCATACACGTTGTGGGAAGATGGTGGTAAAACTTTTGATTATGAAAAAGGTGATATAGCCAAAACACTTTTTGAATGTGACAATAATGACAGGGAGACTGATTTCATTATTTCCCCCTGTATGGGAAGCTATTCCGGAATTATTAAAAACAAGACTTATCATCTTGAACTCAATGTTCCAGGAAAACCATCTAAGGTTATGGTTAATGGCAGTCCGGCTGAAAACTGGAAATATTCTGAATCAGGGAGGATTATCCTTTTAGCTTCAAGGAAGGATAATGAAAAACTGACGATTCAAATCTTCAGGAAATAACTCCGTTGCAGAAAATTCAAGATTAGGTAACAAAGATTTGGTCCGAACGAACCCCCATTTGGGAGGCAGGAGGGCGACTCCTGCATACGGAACAAATCCTGATTTCACAGAAATCTTCTGATTTTTAATATCATTTCCTGAACATATTTCATCTGATTTATGTTTAAAGTCAATTAAGTTAACCTTAAGGATATGAAAAAGTTAATTATATTAATTCTGGTATTGTTCCCTTTAACCCTCAGGGCTCAGGTTGGACTGAAAGGAGGTATTAACTTTGCAAACATTACCAAAGTTTCTTCTATTAATAACACTAGCAATACCGGCTATGCTTTCGGCTTGTTTATGGCTCCCAAGCCAAGAGGTCTCTTTGGCTTTCAATCAGAAATAGATTTTTCGCGGCAAGGTTATAGTTTTGATACTAATACAAATACCGGGAATGTCAACCTTGATTATCTCCTTTTACCACAGTTGTCTACTATCAACATTACCCGGTTCGTTCAGATCCAGATAGGTTTTCAGGTAGCTTATCTGTTGAATGCCACAGCTACGGAGAGCCATGCCGGTTCAGGCAGCTATGACAAGCTGGAAAATTATTACAACAGATTCGACTATGGTCTGGCGGGCGGCATCGAAATTCACCCTTTTAAAGGTTTGCTATTTGGCGGCAGATATAACCTGAGCCTGGGAAACATGTATAAAAACCTTCAAACATCTGCTCCGGGTACTGTTCCTTCATTTATTCCAAGTATAAATGTTAAAAACAATGTTCTTAATTTATACGTTGGCTGGCATTTTATTAAAAGCGAAACGCATAAGAGGAACGGCTGAGAAGAATGTATTCGATGTTTTTTTGCCACAGCTGCAATCTGTCACCTTCGCTAAAATTGCCCAATGGGGTAGGTCGACTCTCCGGTACTGCAAACCACATACCAAATATCATAGGGTTAAACATTAATAACATCCCATTGTTATCAATACATTGACAGAAGTGCAGAAATCCCTTTTGTTATAAAAATCTCATTTAACTATTAAGCCCTTAAAAAATGACCTTATGAAATACATAATAATTTCATGTCTGCTTTTTGTATCGTTGAAAATATCAGCCCAGGATTGTACAGAAGCTTCAATTTTACAGCGACCTGGGATATGGAAAGAGGGAATGAAAGGCTCAGTATCGGGCATTCCGTTAGCCGACCTTGACAGAGAGAAAAAAGTTGTGGCGGCAATACACTGGGTGGTAAAATCAAAATACACACCAATGGGAGTTGTTGCTGATTTTAATGGCTCTTACGACAGACCGTATGCTGACGTACCTGTTAATCTTTACAACTATAACATCTACTTTTTGCACTATTTCTGCGAAGGTAATGTCATTAAAACAGATTCTGAAACATCAACAAGTTTAACTATTTCCGCAAACAGATTTGATCCTAAAATTTATGAGAAACCAGATGAAAATAATCTGCCCGGCGAGGGATTTTACAGCATAAAAAAGATGCCTGTGGAAATGGACGGGAATTTCTTTTTTGAAGAGGATGCGGGACTTGGTATGGGGATAACAGGTAAAAGCAGGACGTGGCTGATTACCCGCGATAATAAACTTCCTTTTACATATGTGACTAAAAAAGAATTCCTCGAAAAACAGAAAAATATGTTGATTCTGGCAATGCCGAAAGCAATCGGAGACTCAAGAGAAAACTTAAAAGCCCGGACAGAACAGGATTTTAAGAATGCATTGGCTAAGATTGAAACGCTGATGAAAATGCCGTCTGGTGAATCAGATCATCCTGCGATTGTAAAACAGGATACTCATGATTATTTATCTTTTCTCTTTACGACAAATGACGACGCGTTCGGCAAGGTTCTTATCAAACCAAATCCGGGGTATTTCAACAGCAAACTTCCACGATCATCTCCACAGTTCTTTGTTGTAAATATAACCGGTAATGAAAAAGAACCTGTCGCGGCAAAAGTTATAAATGATCTTATGAAGAACTTTGATTTTTCGGCCCTAAAAAATATGCTGGGGAAATAGGATAAGAAATGTTTTATGTATTATACGCGATAGGCGTTGTCCCGAACATCAACTCCGGTATCTGTCTGATAACATTGCAACCTGGCTCAGAAATTGAAACAGAAACATGAGGTTTGAATAACCTATGCTATTAACAACTGTAAATCACCGATCTGCAGGGGTGTTTTATTTTGGGGTGAAGTGATATCAGTAATAATTGTTTATTTTCTCAAAGCTTGTTCTTAACTTTACTCGACTGTGATTAACAATTTCTAACTTTGCATCCGGATCCGATAAAAAAAAATTACTTTATATGCTTAACCAGGTTGCGGAAGATAAAGAAAAAGGAAGAAAATATATTATTCTTTTTGACGGGACCTGTAAATTATGCAATAATGTTGTCAGATTTATTTCCAAAAATGACAGCAGCAGAATTTTTTGCTTCATACCTCTTGAATCGGAAAAGGCGACAGAATATTTAAACAGGTATAACAAAAAAGATGTAAATAAAGGATCGGTTTTATTAATTCAGGGTGAAAAAATCTTTACAAAATCGAATGCAGTTCTGCATATTTTAAAATGTCTTGATGGCTTATGGCCTTTTTTCTATGTTTTCATCGTAGTTCCGGGTTTTATCAGAGATCCGGTTTATGATATTATCTCGAAGTACAGATATAGATGGTTTGGACCAAGTACAGGTAGTTCTGAATACAGATCCTGTTAGCATCCGGAAAGTCAATTTTATCTTATATTCAGGTAATTTATTAATCTTTTGATTTGTAGTAGTAATAGTCTTTATCAGTTCATTATGAGACAAAAAATTTTCTCTGCTCTTCTTATCTCCTGCTTTCTTGTAAGCTGCACAAGCCATTACCCTAAGAAGACACCTCTCTCGCAGGAACAGATTCTTGCAAAGTCAAGCCGCACCGAAAAAAACGGTTGGATACAAATCCATCTTGAAGGTACACCAGGCGTCATTGGCTTTCAGCATGGCTATCTTCTGGCAAATGAGATTATCGATCTGCGTGGTGCAATGGAAGTGAGAAACAGGCAGATGACCCACCGGGACTGGGAATTCTACAGGAATGAATCCTACAGGATATTGTGGCACAACATCCCTGTTGAATATAGGGAAGAACTTACAGGGATCTCAGCAGGAGTGAATGCAAGACTGGGAGAGGGTAAAATCGATATTAAAGATGTGGTTGCAATGAATTCTATCTGCGAAATACCCGATTATTATGTACCATGGCTTGATAAACAGGCGAAACCTTCTCCTCCTGAACATTGCAGCGCCTTTGCCGCAACAGGATCCTGGACAAAAGATGGAAAAATTGTAATAGCTCATAATAACTGGAGCGAATATCTGATCGGTGAAAGATGGAATATCATCATGGATATTGTCCCTGAGAAAGGAAACAGGATAATCATGGATGCTCTTCCCGGCTTGATTCACAGCGGTGATGATTTCAATATAAACAGTGCCGGAGTTATTTTGACCGAAACCACGATTTCGGGTTTTAAGGGCTTCGATACCACACAGGTGGCTGAATTCGTAAGGGCAAGACAGTCAATTCAATATTCATCATCAATTGATCAGTGTGTTGCATTATTGGTTGAAAGAAACAATGGAGGCTATGCAAATGCCTGGATATTGGGAGATAATAAAACCGGGGAAATCGCCCGGCTTGAGCTTGGGCTGAAAAATCATTTTCTGGAACGGACAACCGACGGATATTTTACGGGTGCTAATTTCCCTGTAAATGAGAAGATCCAGAAAGAAGAGACATCGTTTGATCCCACCTCACCTGATCAATCATCGAATATGCGCCGTCAGAGATGGGAGGTACTGATGAAGGATAATAAGGGGAAAATAGATATTGAGTCAGCAAAATCGTTTATGGGTGATCATTTTGATACCCGGCGAAATAAAGTAAATGCCGGTCGCTTCTCACTATGCGGTCATCTGGATGAAGATGAGGCTGGTATTCCTGGAGTAAGCTGGGATGCAGCTTATTTTGCAGCAGGTGCAGTACAGGCTAAGGCAACCGACAGCAATCTGGCATCCAAAATGCAGTTTTGGGCAATAATGGGACATCCCTGCGGAGAATCATTCATTGCAAAAAAATTCCTCGACGCTCATCCGGAATATAATGTTCAAAAAGATTTTCTGAGGGATATGCCTGGTAATGTTTGGACATTATTTGAAAAAAGGTAAATTTTTTTATTTGATAGTTCATTTGGCTTCGCCGAGTTCATCCCGATAAATCGGGATTCGGTTCTTTTGCTTGCACAAAAGAAATGAACCAAAGAAAAGGGTACCAGAAATGAAAACCTCAGTCAAAATGTACGCTAAGAAAGTTCACATAAGGATTTTGATATACTTGAATTACTATTGACCCTTTTCCAGGTTTTGTTGTCCATCATTAGTCACGGAGGCGATGACTGGAGAGATCAAAAATATAACAGGCATTCCTGTTGTAACAATAACCTATGATGGCACGGGCGATTTTAAGAATGATGTGATAATTCCGTATTTGCAAAGGAGGAATTAGGTGCTGGGTATGTGGAATGGGGTGATTTGCGGTTAAAAGAATTGACTTTAAGGTAATTTTGGTATAATTTTACTAACCGACATCTGTTACAGAGGAGTATTAACCAATACTCAGATACTACGATGGCAAAATTAAAGTCATATTCAGTTAAGCTATTTCTTTTGATAATACTACTCGTTTCATCTGTCAGATGCCATAAGGACCAGAATAAACCTGAGTATGATCCCTGTGC
>Ga0302296_1000947_pt1 | contig 22424 bp, 18 predicted proteins | sample III_Fen_N3_1_FD_194546 | JGI IMG/M metagenome (GOLD analysis project Ga0302296, IMG submission 194546) | Peat permafrost microbial communities from Stordalen Mire near Abisko, Sweden - III_Fen_N3_1 | ecosystem: Environmental > Terrestrial > Soil > Wetlands > Permafrost | place: Sweden: Abisko...
GTTTATCCGGCAATTACTTCGTCTCAAACGTTAAGCGTGTGTGCAGGTGGTTCGGTAACTGTTGGTGGAAATACCTATACAACGAGCGGAACATACGTTGATGTATTCACAGCGATCAACGGTTGCGATAGCACGGTAACAACCAACTTAACGGTCAATCCTGCAATTGCGTCTTCTCAAACGCTGACTGTATGTGCGGGTGGTTCTGTTACGGTAGGTCTTAATACGTACACTGTAAGTGGAACGTATGTTGATGTGTTGACAGCAGTTGGCGGGTGCGATAGTACGGTAACAACAAACCTAACGGTGCTAGGAACAATTGATGTGACGACTTCGCTTAGCGGTGTTACCATTTCCTCCAATCAGAATGGAGCAACCTACCAATGGATCGATTGTGGAAATGGAAACGCTCCAATCGCAGGTGCAACAAGCCAAAATTACACACCAACTGTTAACGGAAGTTATGCGGTGATTGTAACCTTGAGTGGTTGTGAGGATACTACGGCATGTGTGGCTATTACAACAATCGGTTTAGCTGAAACCACTTTCGGTGACGGATTGAGTGTTTACCCGAATCCATCCAACGGTGTCTTTACAATTGAACTGACAGATGCTTCGGCAAACGCAGTAATCACAAATGCTATTGGTGAGTTTGTAACACAAATGACGGTTGTTAACGGACTAAATACCCTTGATTTGCAACGCAAAGCAGATGGTGTTTATTTCATTAATATCACTTCCGACAACAAACAACAAATCATCAAAATTGTGAAACAACTCTAAGTTTCCAATTCGAAATACGAAAGGCTATCTCTTCATTGAGGTAGCCTTTTTTTGTGAGTGACTTTTTGGTCTAATCAGACATTTAGAAAAAACAGCAATCGAAAACAATGAAGTGTTGGTTATTAGGAATGGTACTTATTTGCTGGGGAGCGGTTTTCGGGCAGCCGGTCATTTTCGGAACGGTTTCGAATGATGCTCGTCGTTTGGAGAATATTGTTGTGACAGTTATGGAGGATGGAAATCCAATTGATTCGACAAGAACCAATGATGTTGGCTATTTTGTCTTTGATTGTGTTGTTGTGATTCCTGAAAAAGAATATGAGATAAAAGTGAATGCTCATTGTTATAGTTGTCCTCCGACGCATCTGATACTTGACGATACTGCACATGTAACATTGGGAGAAATCTCCTTTACCTGCATGAAATTTCTGGACTGCGAAAAAGCTGATAATTCAGTTTATTTTGATAAGCATGATGCCAAAACGATCCTCAATTTCGAGGCCGAACTAGTAAAAGAACTGATGACCGAATACCCAACAATGGTCATCAAATTTTCCTTGTATCAATTCCCTGATGAAAAAGAAAGGCTTGGAAAGAAGCGTTTGAAAACATTTGAGAAATTGCTCAAAAAAGAAAAACTCGATCTTGCACGAATTGAAATCAATCCTGAAGTACATTATTACAGAGCCGATCAATCACCGGAAGTGCAATTAAAACCTGGGATTTTTGGGGTTGTTAAATCAATGTGATTGGTGGGGATTGTATTGTGATGCATTTTATTGTAGGGGCGACTCGCGAGTCACCCCTACAATAAAATGCAATGCATCACGGCTTAATAATCAACACCGATGGCGTGTTCGTCAACCAAATACTTTGCGTTTCCACGGCTTTTCGCCAGCTATCATGACTGATGATCATCAAATCTTGCTGTTGCATAAATTCCTTTTCCAGTTTACGTTCTGTGTGTAAAGCAATATGATTGGGAGCAACTTGTTCGATGGAGCGAATCGATTCCTTGATTTCAGGATGTTGTTTGATGATTCCGGCTGCATCCAAAATGATAATTCGCGCGTCGCTATGGTGAATCAATTTCTGCGCATAAACCAGCAAAAAGCTATCGTGAATAGAGAATATCGGCAAGAAAATGTTCTCTACTTTCTCTAAATCTTTATCGATCACAATGCCTACCGGAATTTTAGATCCTTTGATAATTTGTCGCGTTCTGTCATCGAATACTGTGTTTTCGAACAATGGTTCTTTTCCGGTAATGGTTTCATAAAGGCGCTCGGGATTGATCAGTTTTGTGGTAAAACCGAGTACGCGACCCAGTAATGATCCTTCAAATACCGATCGCCCGATGCCGATCATGAGTAAATCAAAATTACCGGCGTTGGCTGTATCGGTGATTTCTTTGTCGATGTCAACCGTTGGTCTGAACAAGGTCACCACAGGCAATTGTAGACGTCTGGCCTCCGATTTCACTTGTTTGAAACTTTCACGTTCGTATTCTTCGGCGTTGAATTGATTCAAATCATTACTCAACGAAACATGCAACGCAGTCACTCCGGCATTGTCATGTGATTTACGGATAAAGCTGTTGGCAAGACGCAATAATGTTCTGCCACGTTCAGGACTTCCGAAAGAAACAAGAATGGTGTATTTGGTGGAATTAACGCTTGCTTGTTGTTCGAGTTGCGTATCTTTTTCTGGTAGAAACCAATTGATCAAATCCAATAACGGTCCTGTCATGAAGGTGGTGATGAGTGCCATTAATACCAACATGGTAAAGATTTCATCCGACAAAACTCCCAAGTCATAACCGATGTTTAATACCACCAATTCCATCAATCCGCGTGTGTTCATCAAAGCACCGATGATCAGGCTTTCGCGCCAAGATTGTCCTACAAATTTTGCTGCCAAGGCCGAACCAAGAAATTTACCGATGACGGCAACAGCGATAATGATAGCCGCAATTCCCCAGAGTGACCAATCGTTGAGCAAATCAATGTGTGTGCGCAATCCGGTGAAAACGAAGAACAATGGAAGCAACAATACAAGCGCCACATCTTCTACTTTCTCAATAAAAACGGTTCTGAAATTTAGACTCGACGGCATGATCACTCCCGCTAGAAACGCGCCGAACAAGGCATGAATACCAATAACTTCGGTCATGTAAGAAGAAATGATCAAGGTGATGAAGAACAACGCAACTACCGGTTTGCTCAAACTCTCTTTGCTGGAGTATTTTTCGCCCAATCGTTTTAAAAACGGTCGAACCACTTTCAGCATTAAGAATACATAAAGTATCGCGGCAAGAATGATGTACAAAGCACTAAGAACAGAACCTGCTTTCACAATGGCGATTACAGCGGCCAGAATGCACCAGGCAGTGATATCATCTGCAGCAGCACACGTAATAACAATAGCGCCTACCTTGGTTTTTGTGAGTCCGCGTTCTTGTACAATGCGGGCCAATACCGGAAAGGCAGTAATACTCATCGCAATACCGATGAATAACGCAAATGACAAAAAGTTGATGTTTGTTGGAGCAAAGGAATCGTACACAAAGTAGGCAAGTCCTACTCCTAATGTAAAAGGAAAGACAATGCTGGCATGACTAATCACCACCGCATCGTTGGCTTTTTTGCGCAGGATATTCAAATCGAGCTCCATACCCACCACAAACATGAATAAGATCAATCCGATTTGGCTCAGGAACTGAAGATTTCCCAACGATTCTTTCGGGAAAAGAAAACCTGAAAACTCAGGAAAATACATCCCGAACAAAGATGGCCCGAGCACAATTCCGGCTATAATTTCACCAATCACCGACGGCTGACCTATTTTTCGGCAAAAGAATCCTAAGATGCGGGCTGCAACAATGATGGTAATGATTTGCAATAAAAGAATTGCCAACGGATGCGTGAGATTGTGAAAAACGGTTTCCATGAACTGATCCCAAGTAGAAGCAGTAACCTCTTGATGAGGCTTGGGAATATCTTTAGGAATGTCTTTGTGGTGTTCCACTACCTGTCCCAGAGCGATGATTCCGGTGTGAGAGAACGTTTCTGTGAGTTGTTTGCAGACAGAAGCAATGGCTTCGTGATGATTAACGGCGCCTTTGCGGTTTTCCAAATCCTGACCCCAAGTAACAATTCCGAAAATCAATGTGGAAAAACCACCAATTGTGAGGACGTAAAAAAGTAGATTTTTGATGTTTTTCATGGCGATATAGCTCTTCTTTACCGCGAAAGTAAGTCGTGATTTCACAGCTTTGTAAAGCCGATCAAAAGAATGTAACGAAAGGCTTATTTCATGTACCGAACTTGCGGCTGAGCTTTTCTAGAAACTCTTTTCGGTAATTATCGCTCAACGTAAAATTGCGCAAACTGCCGTTTTTTGATTTGTGTGACGTGAAAACGGTTTCGCCTGTATATCCCGTAACAAAAGGTAAACCGATGACTTCGCTTTTGGAAATGCGGCAAAATTGTTCGCGTGGAAGCAAGTTGAGCAGTTGTTCAAACGAGGTGTTTTTGATGATCCATTCTTCACCGGTTGAAAGCGTTGCCAATTTATCACGCCGATCAATCGTTTCAGATGAAACCGCAACAAGCTGATCGGAAACCAAGCGCATTTTCCCTTTTGAAGTAGTGACATTTAATACAGCAGGTTTCGCGGCACGTTGGCGAAGTAGTTGGACGACCTTTTCGATGGCCTTTTCCAAGCGCTCTTTTTGAACCGGTTTTCGCAAATAATCAACGGCATCAATATCGAAGGCGTCAGCAGCGTATTCGTTGTGTGCCGTGGTGAAAATGACAGGTAAATTGTTGAGCTGCATTGCTAAATCGAGTCCAGACAACGAAGGCATAACGATGTCTGAAATGCAAAAATCTACCGACAGTTCAGGTAAATCATTGAGCAGGTTAATGGGGTTGTCATACGCGCGAACCACTTCTATATTCGGGATTGCTTCACACAAAGTCCGCAAGTAGGCCAACGCCAGCAATTCGTCATCGATCAATATGCAGCGGTAAACTTCAGTCATGCAATTGCAGTTTTAGCTGCGTTCGAAATACGGAACCTTCTGAAATCACTAGCAATTTGTGGCGATCAGGATAAGCGATGTTTAAGCGTTCTTCCAGATTTTTTAATCCCAATCCGCTGTTTTTCTTGCGAAGAGGTGGTTTTTCACTTACACGATTAGTCACTTCCAGCTGAAACCAACCTTTTTCCAATTGAAAACTGATGGAAATAAACGATTCAGTTTTCTGAAAATCGGTGTGTTTAAAGGCATTTTCAATCAAATCGACCGTTACCAAAGGCATGATTTTGAGATCGGACCAATCGGTGCTTGATTTTTCGATTGCATTGCGCACTCGTAAATCAAAGAGCGGACTTAATTTCAATCGGTTGATTTCAATGAAATTGGCGGCAAAATCCATTTCTTCCTGCAAAGAAACAAGTGGTTGATCGCTGTCGTATAAAATGTAATCCAACACTCCCGAGAGTTTATCCATGGAATAATACGTCTGATAAGCGTGCGATTGGATGGAATTGAGTGCGTTTTTGAATAAGTGCGGATTGAGTTTGTAGCGCAAGGCTTTCAGTTCACTTGAATGCATCATGGCGTTGAGCTCCTGATTGCGTTCTGAAAGATCGGCGTGTTGTTTCGAGAGCTCGCGTAATTTCATACTTATAAGTAGTATGTAAAGCAAAGCTGCCAGTAAGACAATGGATAATATAATTACAGCGAACAACATAGAACCGAATCTTGGTCAAAACTACCGAAAAATATTCGGTTGGAAAATGAATGATGAGGAGTGGGAGCGTTTCTACAGGTTAAATAAGTGATTGGTCTACCAGTTTGATAGATTATTTTCAACTATTATTAATCGCTTTGGATTCCCGTTCTTTTTTTTTCACTAATTTCGCGCGTCACAATTTTTTAATACAGAACTATGTCATATTTGTTTACCTCAGAATCTGTTTCTGAAGGACACCCGGATAAGGTAGCGGATCAGATTTCCGACGCGTTGATTGATAACTTCATGGCTTTCGATCCTACTTCAAAAGTAGCGTGCGAAACATTGGTAACAACGGGTCAGGTGGTTTTGGCCGGTGAGGTGAAAACAAAGACCTATTTGGATGTACAAGCCATTGCGCGTGAAGTGATCCGTAAAATCGGTTATACGAAGTCGGAATACATGTTTGAAGCAAATTCTTGCGGTATTCTTTCTGCGATTCACGATCAATCAGACGATATCAACCAAGGTGTTGACCGTAAGGTAGATAACAACGATTTTGAAGCTAGAGCAAATGCTCAAGGTGCGGGTGACCAAGGAATGATGTTTGGTTACGCAACCAAAGAAACTGAAAATTACATGCCATTGGCATTGGATTTGGCGCACAAAATCTTGCAAGAACTTTCTTCTATTCGTAACAACGAATCAGGAGTAATCGGATACCTTCGTCCGGATGCAAAATCGCAGGTTACGATCGAGTATTCTGATGATAACGTTCCGCAACGCATCGATAGTATTGTAGTTTCTACACAACACGATGATTTTGCTTCTGAGCCAGAAATGTTGGCGAAAATCAAAGAAGACATCATTTCGATCGTGATTCCACGTGTGAAAGCGAAATTGAAACCGGAATTGCAAGCGTTATTCAACGACCAAATTACCTATCATATCAATCCAACAGGAAAATTCGTAATCGGTGGACCTCATGGAGATACAGGTTTGACAGGTCGTAAAATCATCGTTGATACTTACGGTGGTAAAGGTGCTCACGGTGGTGGAGCATTCTCAGGAAAAGATCCTTCCAAAGTTGACCGTTCTGCGGCTTATGCTACACGTCACATTGCGAAAAACTTGGTTGCTGCCGGTTTGTGTGATGAGGTGTTGGTGCAAGTGTCTTACGCGATCGGTGTGGCAAAACCATGCGGATTGTTTGTGAACACTTACGGAACAGCTAAAGTTGGTTTGACTGACGGTGAAATCGCGAAAAAAGTAGAAGCTATTTTTGACTTGCGTCCTTACGCGATTGAGCAACGTTTGAAATTGCGTAACCCGATCTACAGCGAAACTGCTGCTTATGGTCACATGGGACGTAAAAACGAAGTGGTTACCAAAACATTCAAATCTCCAGACGGAACAGTTGTTACAAGAGAAGTTGAATTGTTTACATGGGAAAAATTAGATTACGCGGATCAAGTGAAAGCTGCTTTCGGTTTGTAATCGTTCACGATAATTATTGTAGGGGCTGTGATTGATCACAGCCCTTTTTTTGTTGTATCAATTCCAAGATTATTTACTCCCACAGATTCACGGATTCTTGCGCTCCTAATACTTACGCTGAAGCTTCAGCAGAGGCGCAACGGCAGCGCTGGATAGTGAAAAATATGGGTGTAATTAATTAACGAAACAGCCTTAAACTGAGAGCTAAAATCTTTGTTTGCCTCAGGCTGATGGGAAATAGTGTATCAGCTAGCCGATACACTGTGTTCATTTGGTTTGGATAAGTATATCAATAATACTCAATCACAATTGGCTGGGTAGAACGAATGAGTTGTTTCAGCAAACGCTCAAGCGGAACTTTGGCTTTTTCTTTCAAGCGCAGTTTTTCGCCCGAAGCAATCATTTTGGTACGTGCCTTGCGCATGAGAAGCTGACGTTCGTAATCTTTCCATGTGCCGTTTTCCACGAAAATATCGGTGTTTTTAGGTGTAAGGTTGATGGATAACAATTCCGGATTCGGGAGACTGATGACCAGCTTTCCGTCTTTTGGAATCACCGTGAAATCCTTGCGTTTGAGGTCGATGCCATACAACAATTCACCTTTGACTACCATGGTAAGTCGACGTTTGACATTGCTACTTGTAATACCGTGTTTGGCTTGATCGGGATCCATCAGTTTTTCCAGGTTTCCCTGAATTTGTTCGGCGGTGGTTTTGTACAATTCCAATGAATCAACTACCACTTCATCACGAAACTTAATGGTATTCAACTCCACAATCTTGCGAATTTCTTCCACGTGAAGTGGTGTGTCCTCAATAGCATAATCGTCGCCCGAATGATCGGCGAAATAGCGCTGGTAAATGATGTATCCTACGATAACGATGACGGCAATAATGGCCAGCCTAACGATCAATATTCGTAGTTCGCTTATCTTGTTTCGTACCATGAATGATTATTTCTTCAAAACCTAAATTCTTGTAAAAATCCGTTAGGAACACAATGGCGTTGGTTTCAGCATCGTTGAGGATGTTGAGTTCTTTCATGTCTTCTCGGATCGATTTTTCACCCAAGCGTAAAATCTTATTTTTTTCTTGTTGCGAAAATCCGCCTCTGAAACCGCTCACATCCACCATTTCGGTTTTGATCTGATCGGGATTCATTTCAAAGGAAATGATTTCGGCAGGAGGCAACTGAATCTCGATTTTTTTGCCGGTAACTTTGATGTCTTCGGCTTTCAAGTTGTTGAGGTTTACACCGGCTTTTATTTTCGCTTTGCAACTAATGAGGATTTTACGATCGCCCCAATGGTACCATTCGCCTTCATCGTTGAGCTTGATGATTTTACCTACCGTATATTCACTAGTAGAAAGCGTTCCGATGGTACGGATCTCGAAAATCTCTTTATTGCTCACCGGAGTATCGTCTGTACCGCAACTGCTAAGTAAAGCCAATATCACTATAAGGCATGTGATCGTTTGTTTCATACGCGTCATTGTTACGAAAATGGTGCCAAGGTCATGGCTTGTATTCCAACAACCAGCGCACGATCATCGATGTTGAACCGCGGATGGTGCACACCGTAAACAATTCCTTCGGCTTCATTGCGCACTCCTAGGCGGAAAAAACATACCGGAATTTCCTGCGCGTAGTAGGAAAAGTCTTCCGAAGTAAGGCGAATAGGTAAGGTTTCCACGTTTTCTTCACCGAAATGTGCTTCGGCAATGGTTCTCACTGCTGTGGTAAGTTCCGGATCGTTTTCCAGAAACGGATATCCTTTTGAAATGGTCAAATCTGCTGTAGCTCCGAATTGCGCTGTAACATGATTTACATGTGATTCGATTAACTCCAACGCTCTGGCACGCCAGCCTTCGTCCATGGTTCTGAAAGTGCCTTTCAAGTAGGCTTTTTCAGGAATAACATTCGTAGCTCCAAGTGCTTCGAAATGTCCGAATGACAACACACATGGTATTTTAGGATCACAATTCCGACTCACAATTTGTTGCAAACCAACCAGTAATTGTGCACCGATCATAATCGGATCGATGGTTTGGTGCGGTGTAGCTCCGTGTCCGCCTTTCCCGTTGATGGTAATGTAAATTTCGTCGCACGAAGCCATGTATAAACCGGTTTTAAAGCCCAGTTTTCCGGTTTCCATTTCGGGGAACACGTGCAAGGCAGCCATGGCGTGAACATCCGGATTTTTAAGCGCTCCATCGGCAATCATAAGTGAAGCACCGCCCGGGTTTTTCTCTTCACCGGGTTGAAAGAACAACTTTACCGGATGTGGTAATTCATTGCGCAATTCGAGTAATAATTCTGCAGCGCCTAGTAAAATGGCGGTGTGAACATCGTGTCCGCAAGCATGCATGATTCCTTCGTTGGTTGAGCAATACGGAACATCGTTGAGTTCGTGAATCGGTAATGCATCGAGTTCTGAACGTAGTCCGAAACAGCTATCCGTTTCCGTATGGTGATCACCTCGAATAACAGCAGTAATACCTGTCTCCGCTACGTTTGCAGTAAATGGAATGTTTAATGAAGTAAGTTGTTGCGCCACGTAATTCATGGTTTCGTACTCGGCATACGACAATTCAGGAAAACGGTGCATGTGTTCGCGGTAGGTTTTCACTTTCGCAAACAATTCTTCCGAACGTTGTTGAATAAGGGTATGCAAACTATTCTTCATTTTTATAGAGATTGAATCCGGAACGAATCATGGTGAAAGCTACGTAGGCCATGATGAATCCGAAGATAATTTTAACGATTGCCGGTGATATTTTGAGCGAAAGTTTGGAACCGATGTATCCGCCAATCACAAAAGTAGAGGCGATGACCAAACCATATCTCCAATTGAGATTACCGGTTTTGGCGTAGTTCATGGTTCCGAGAATAACCACCGGAAGTGTGAGGATAAACAAGCTGGTTCCTGTAGCTTGATGCTGGGTTAGCCCCAAGAAATAAACCAATGCAGGAACGATGATTACGCCACCACCAACTCCGATGAATCCACTGAGCGTACCGGCGAACAGACCGATTGTCACCAGTATCAAAATTGTTTCTAAAGGCATTTTTCCGGTATTCATTTGGTAATTCGAAGAACCAAGATAGTTATTTTGGTGTCAAGACAAAAAGTTGAGCGATAATTGGGGTTGAATTTGGATTTTGTTGTGAAATTCAAATGCAGTTGCAGTAGAAAAGAAGTTAGTTTATTGAAATTTTGTTAGTTTAGTAATGACCGTTATTCCACTACTTGAATGACTCTGAATATAAAAAAGCACAAAAAATAAACCTATAAGTTGATTTAATGAAAGTCATTCGTATATTTGACGAAATAAGCGGCTGTGTTTATGGTGTTCAATATGAGCATGAAGAACACTCTGCTTATGCTACACTATTCATAAATTGGACCGATGTTGAATATTTGGAAGAGTTCTTTGAATCACATAAAAATGATTTGCAATCTGGTTTTTATGGAACTATTTCTGTTGAGGATGCAATTATGCAAACACTTGACGAAGCAGCACAATTAAGTCAACGTCTACTTCAATTCGCTCTAGAAGGGACCAAGAATCCCCAATTTGCATTACAAACACTTTTTAAGCCTTTAAACAACAATGAATATCGAATTCCATTTCACCAAAAAACAAAACTCAAAGGTGAACTACGAAAAAGCTGGTTACGTATTTATGCGATACGTATAGATGCTCATTTTTTTGTAGTGACAGGGGGAGCAATTAAATTAACCCAAACAATGAATGAGCGAGAACATTTGCTCAAAGAACTTGAAAAATTAGAAATTGTAAAAGAATATTTATTGGAGCAAAATTTACTTGATAAAGATGATTTTGAATACTTAGAACTTGAATAATATGGCAGTAGATAAATTAAGCGAAAAGTTGAATGCGATTGCTTCCAAAGAATCATCCGGTTGGAAGGAAAGCGCTCAAGTTGCTGCAGATAATGCGGCATGGATTAAAAAGTCTCAATTGATTGCACTTAAAGTATTGCGAACCCTTCGAGAATTGGGAATAACTCAAAAGGAACTTGCAGAAAGAATGGGTATTTCACCTCAGCATGTTAATAAATTGGTGAAAGGGAAAGAAAATTTGACCCTTGAAACAATTGTGCGTGTTGGTGAAGCACTTGGAGTTGATTTGTTTGAAGTGTTGATAGTAAAACAAGCTATCCATACTCAAAAACAAATAATTATTTCATTCGAAGAATCATTTGACGATGAAGCTCCAATGGTTGAGATGATCTATAATGCTCAAAAGGATAAATATGCATCTTTCAAAACAGCTGGATAATGAGTGGCGCGAAGGATATAGGATTTTCATTAAAAAAAATAACGACAGAGCAATTTGCGATTATTGAAAAGGCCTATACAAAGGGAAATGAAGTATTGTTTATTACGGATATTGAATTTGGTATTGATCGTGAAAAGCGACAGGTTGGTGCTTCTATAGAAATCCGTTTCACTCAAAATGACGCACCATTCTTATTGTTAGAAACGTTGGTTATGTTCGGTATTCATGAAAATGCCTGGGATACGTTTGTGAAAAAGCAAGAACAGAAAATCATTATTCCAAAGGGTTTTCTGACTCATCTTGCCATGATAGCCGTTGGGACAACGAGAGGTGTATTACATGCCAAAACTGAAAATAGTACTTTTAATCGTTTCATTGTTCCAACAATCAATGTAGCGGAAAGAATTACAGTTGATGGTGTCTTTCCTTTAATAGAAGATGAATAGCGTTGATTGATTCAAATAGGGTTCTGACTATCTCAAACGATTTACTGCACTAATAGGTTACACCCACGCAAATCTGCCTGATCAAACCTGCCCATTAGCTGCAATTGTCCGTTGTTGATTTTTCCTAAATCTTGCGTCGCAATGAATGCGCATGAATAAAGATTTGCCAAGTCAATGACGTTTACACCACCGGTTTTACCTTCGGCTACCAATGAAAAGGGGTCGTTGACATCGCGTAATTGCACGCTCATCCATGGTGGAAGATCAAATAAACCGTTTTTGTCGCTGTAGGCCTGCGATAACAATTCGCTCATCCCGTATTCCGATGAAATGAAGTCACAACCAAAAGCTTGTTTCAATTCGGCATGCAGCACTTCTTTGGTTATTTCTTTCCGTCGACCTTTCATACCGCCCGTTTCAATGATTTGCACATCGGATAAATTCACTTGCTGATCTGCCAAATCGAGTAGGGCATACGAAACGCCGAATAGAACCAATTTTCTTCCTGTTTTCCGACCTTCTTCTATCGCTTTCAGCAAGGCTTCAGCATCGTTGAGGTAGAAGCCAGAAAGTTCATGTTTGGTCGCGCGAATCAGGTGATCAACCATGTACACCAAACTCGATTCACCTTGTTCGACATAATTCGGCAACAGGGCAAAGATGAGTTGGTTTTCGAGCGGACCGATAAAATGCGCATAAGTGGGCAAAAACGAACGTTCGTAAAGCGATATGTCGGCTACCAAATGTTGACTGCGTTCCATACCAGTTGTTCCGCTGCTTTTAAAAACAGTTTGCGGGTGCATTCCTTCGGCAATGATTGAGTGTGTTTTGAAAAACGAAATGGGTAAGAATGGAATATCGCTAACAGTTTGCGGTTCGGGTTTCCTTAGAAGATCAACAAATTGCTTGTAGACAGGAACGTGTTCGCGCTGAAAACGATAAACTTCCAAGGCGACCAGATCAAAATCACGCTGTGTTTTTATGCTAAATATGCGATCGATGAGTTGTTGCACGCCGTAAAGGTACACTCAAAAACCGAACTTTCGAAAGAGTATTTTATGGAATATTCAATCGTTAAACTACGTTCTTGGAGATTAATTATTGGTGTGAAGAGACGGATCGTTATCCACAAAAACGGTTACAGATTCCAGCAAATCAACTTTTCCGTCTGTCATAGGAATGCTGAAATCATTATTCGTCAAGTTTCGTGCTATTTTACCACTTACTACTTGATCGCATAAAATAATCCCCAACGTTACTTTACCGTCTATTCCTAAGAATGAAGTAGCGCTAAAACTTCCATCTTCCTTAAGTGTTAGTTTCGATAGATAATTGGCGTTTTTACCGAATAGAATCACTGCGTAAGCGGAATATCCTTTTGGAATAGGGCCTTTTACAATGCCTTTCAATAGTGGAGTAGTCGTTTTAAGTGTTGATCCCATTTCAATATTCGTGAATGAAGCAGATGGCTCGTTCTGAGAGTTTTGAGCAATATTGGTGTTGGATGAAGTGGAATGGTTGTGCGGGTCATTTTGATTGGTGACTGCATCGGAATCTTGTTTAATTGTTGAAGCAGAATCGTTGGAGCGCTTGATCGAATCGTTCTTTTGAGCGATATCCGATTGATTCTTGTCGTTTGCATTTTTGTTCTCATTCACAATCAACAGAACAATGATAACGGATAGTGCAATCGTTAGAAAACCGAGAAAAATAAAAACCTGATTGCGTTTTCTGTAATCGAGTTCCAGTTTTCGCTGCAGTAAATCGTATTGTTGATCGGAGCTTATTTTGTTGGTGGGAATACTGTATTTATCTGCTAGATCCTTGATTAGTCCGGCTCTTTGCGAATCTTTTGCCGACTTAATGATGTCGAGTTCATTGCGCGATTTGGAACGAAGGATGTACAAAATTACAGCTGCAATGAAAGCAATTAAACCGAAAACGCTTCCGATTTGTGGAATAATAGAAAATACCGATTGCGGTAAAGTGAAGAGTGCCATTCAGAAATAGTGTTTGTTTTTAGGAAGCCAAACCTACTAAACAAAAATCGTTTTTCCTAATGGGAAATAACCGTAAAGTGTGAAATTAATTCATCGGAAACCACAAATGAAAGGTCGATCCTTTGCCAACCGAACTTTTTACCTGAATTTTCCCGCCGTGTTCTTCCACAATGAGTTTCACGTAATACAATCCCAATCCAAAGCCTTTTACATTGTGTAAATTACCTGTAGGAACGCGGTAAAACTTATCGAATATGAGTTTGATGTCATCGCGTTTGATCCCGATTCCATTGTCGGCAATTGAAAGCAAGAAACCGTTGTTTTGATTGCTTGTGCGGATCGTAATATCAGGAATTTCCTCACAGTATTTCACTGCGTTATCGAGCAGGTTGTAGATCACATTGGTTACATGTACTTGATCCACCTGAAGCATGTCGTTCGTTGCTTCAAGTTGCAGTACGATTTGACCGCCACTGTCGGTTTGATTGAGGTCAAAGCTTTCTTTGGCGTCTAAAATCAACTCGTGAATGGATAATTTTTCCTTCGAAAGCACCAATTTGTCTTTGTCGAGTTTTGCTACGTTCAATACGCGCTCTACCTGATTTTCAAGACGTTTATTTTCCTTGTAAATAATTTCGGCATAGCGTTTTAAGCGTTCCGGATCATCTTTGAAATCGCCGCGCAACAACAATTCACTCGAAAGTCCGATGGTTGAAATCGGTGTTTTCAGCTCGTGAGTCATATTGTTGATTAAATCGGTTTTGATTTCGGATAACCGTTTTTGCTTCAGGATGACGTTGATCGCAAAGGCGAAAAAGATTAAAATCAAGGTAATAATAGCAACCAGATAGAGCCACGGTGATGTCAACGGTGCTGCTGCGCGAATGGGGTTGCTCATTACTTTTGGGAACAACACGGTGAAATAATGACCATCTTTTTTCCATTCCAATTTCTCGGAAGTGATTCCGTTCATGCTGTCGCGAACCGGTTTGTAACCACTGCTTTTGGTATAACGGATCATGTTTCCGAATACGATGGAATCGGTGAAACAATCGTAAATACCGTATTGAAAATCTTGGTTAAGACTTTGCTCGTCAAATTCGCGTTTGAGCAACTGCTCCAGGTAAAACGGATGCAATTCTTCAGCGATATCGACTGAGAAATAATTGGTGCGGATTTGTTTTACCGCACCGTAAAGATCCATTCTATCTGCCGCATTGTGATTGATTTCTTCCAATACATTACGCAGTGCAATATGGGCGTGTTCGGAAAACTGTTTCAGGTTCAAACTGTCTTCTTTTTCCTGAATCTCAATGTTTACCTGCTGTGCTTGCAGGGTTTTTCGAATCCAAAAAATCTGAATAAATAAAATACTCGCCAACGAAATGATGCCAAGTATAATAACCGCATTAACCGTTTTCCTATTCATTTAGTATTGCTCCATCGTAGGATCAATTTCACCAGCCCAAGCTAAAATACCACCTTCGAGGTTGTATAGGTTGGTGAAACCGTGATTGTCTTCTAAAAAATTAATGACGTTACCGCTACGTTTTCCTGATCTGCAGTGAACGATCACTTGTTTGTCTTTACTGATTTTGTCAACACTATTCGGTACTTCATTCATTGGAATCAATTCTCCACCAATGTCGCAAATATCATGTTCGTATGTTTCGCGCACATCGATCAATTGGAAATCGGCGCCTTGGTCTTTTAGTGCTTTCAGTTCAGTTACAGTAATGCTTTTCATGAGTTGTTGTGTTTGATGACAAAATGTTGCGTAATCGGTTTCAAAAATAAAGCTTTCCGAGGCGTTGTTCAACGGATTTAACGGATCTTTATCAAAATAAAGCGTTTGTTGGGAATTGGATAATGCGTTTAATTGTAGAAATTTACCTGAAGCCACTTCGCCTATGCCCGTTACAAGTTTAATGACCTCCATGGCTTGCATAGAGCCAATGATAGAAGGAATCACGCCGATTACACCTGCTTCTGCACACGATGGTGCTTCTTCGGGAGTAGGAGGAACAGGAAATAAATCGCGGTAATTGGCACCAAAAGTTCCGTTTTCATCGCGGTAATTAAACACGGAAAGCGTTCCTGAAAAACGGACTACTGAACCGTGAACATTCGGTTTTCCGGTCAGTACACACGCATCATTGATCAAATAACGTGTTTGGAAATTATCGGTTCCGTCAACAACGATATCGTAATCGGTGAAGAGATTAAGTACGTTTTCGGGCGAAAGATACGTTTGGTAAGCATTGACTTTAATTTCAGGATTCATCATTACTATTCGTTCCTGTGCAACCGTTACTTTCGGTTTTCCGCAATCAGCGGTGGTGTAGAGCGGTTGTCGGTGCAAATTCGATATTTCGACCGTATCATTGTCTACTATTCCTAGAGTACCAATGCCGGCCGTAGCTAAATAAGTCAAAACAGGGCAACCTAAAGCTCCTGCGCCTATCACTAATACGCGTGCATTTGCCAGTTTTTCCTGACTTACTTCACCGAAACCTTCTAGGTGAATTTGGCGCTGATACCGTTTTTTTTCTGAAGCCGAAAGCATACGCAAAGTTAGGCATAGCCAAGTTATCAAACCAAGAAAAATACCGATTAATCAGCTATTTCACGAAACTGCTCTGTGCGAATGAAGCGAATTTATTCTTTCACGATCAATTGCACACTGGTTTCATCCGGAGCAATGACTTTTACAGTATAAACACCGGCTTTTAATTCACTTAAATCAAGGGTTGCCATTGCCGATTTTTTGAAATCATGAAGAGTTGTATAAACAAGCGATCCGTTGTTGTCATATACTTCCAGCGTTGCTTCCTGTTTAGATGAAGGACATACCAGATAGGTTTCGTTGCGTGCCGGATTCGGATAGATGACAATATCAGTTGATTCGCACAAAACTGAGAATGGACCATAATAAACCGATTCTCCGTTGAAATCGATTTGGCGCAAACGAATGTAGTTTACATCAGGGTTTTTGGTAAGCGAAACCCTGTAATTAGAAGGTTCTGTGCTGGTGCCGTTTCCGTTTACCGTAATTACCTGATGGTAGTCCAGAGCATCGCGACTGATTTCCACTTCGTAACGATCACATTTGAATTCTGAAATCGTTTCCCAGTTCATCTCAATTGTTTTGCTTTGACAGGTGTATTCAAATACATTGAAATTTACGGGTAAACCAGCGACAGGATTCCAGATATAAGCTCTACCGCTTCCGGGCCAAGTGGTATTGTTATCGTTTGCAGAAAGAATACTTCGGGTGTTGCTTGCAACTGTTACGCTCTGAAAATCGGTTCCATTACTGAGAATACCTACGCTAAAACCGCCGTTGAAGTTATTCCCGGCACCATAAACAAACTCTACGATATTACTGGTTTCAAACAACCAAATTTGGACTTTTTTATCGGCCGCACCGGTGTTTCCCAAGTATGAAAGATTGTATTCAATGGTTAGTTTACGGCTTCCTACAGCACCAGTGAGGCGGTATTGTACATTTCCGTTGGCATCCGTGTAATTATCATCCCAATACGGAACCAAATAAGGTCCGGTTAAGCCGCTGATCACATTGTTGTAGTCTGTAAGGGCACTTCCACCAAACATGAATAATCCGTTTGAGGTTACTGAAAAATTGGTGTAAGTTGTGCCGTTGTAAACGAAGTTGAAACCGATGTTGGTTGTAGCCGAAACATCATCGTCTAAAAAGGTGCCCAGAAGGTTAGTAAATGCACCGGTTTGCAAGGCAACTCCTGTTGAGGTTGAATAACTGTAAGTATTTACTGCTGCGTTAGTAGGTTGAAGAAAAATGAATGTAAGCAGTGATAGTCCAATACCTTTTAGGTAGTGAGTGAAGTTAGAATTTAAGAATGTAGACATGTTTATTACATAAGAAGTAGGTGCTGAATATACGGTTTAAAATCAGTGTAAAACGGATTAATTCAGTGGGTTTATCGGGATTTTTTTATATTCTTCTGTAAACTATGTGCTTAGGTTTAATGTTTTTTTGCCAAGAGCTGTGGATATTTGCAAGGAGGCATGTTTACGCTACAATCAATAGATTAAAACAAGGCAAGTCACATCGACTTGCCTTGTTGTTTTAACGACCTTCAATGCGCTACATCTTGAAGATCTGTTTCACGGTTGTTCCGGAGTGGCTTACTAATTTCATAATGTAAACCCCTTCCGATAATTCTGATAAATCGAGTGTTGTCATTTCAGAAGATTTAAAATTGTGCTCTGATTCAAGCAGCAAATTTCCTTTGGAATCATAAATACTAATTGCTGTTTCGTTGTATGATTTGGGGCACACAACGTACGTTTCATCGCGTGCCGGATTCGGATAAATTACAATATCCGTTGCATCACACATTAGCGAAAAAGGACCGTAAATCATTGATTCTCCATCTTCATCTACTTGACGCAAGCGGGCGTATTGAATAACATTGTTTTTAGGAATCGAAATTGCATAATCGGATGGTAGTGTAGTTGTACCGTTTCCATTAACGGTTGCCATAAGCTGATAATCCAAACCGTCTCGACTAATCTCCAATTCATAACGATCACATTTGAATTCTGAAATGGTTTCCCAATTCAACTCAATGGTTTTATCTTGACAATTGTATTCAAATGCACTGAAATTGACCGGTAAACCGCCAATAGGATTCCAGATGTAAGCTCTTCCGCTTCCAGGCCATGTAGTATTGTTGTCGTTGGTAGTAACAATGCTTCTGGTATTGGTAGCAACCGTTACGCTTTGAAAATCGGTTAACCCATTACTGAGAATTCCAACGCTGTAACCACCGTTAAAATTATTTCCGGCGCCGTAGACAAATTCTACAATGTTACTTGTTTCGAAAAGCCAAATTTGGAACTTTTTGTCGGCAGCTCCAGTGTTTCCCAAATAAGAAAGGTTGTATTCAATAATCAATTTGCGACTTCCTACCGCACCTTTCAGTTGATACTGTACATTTCCATTGGCATCTGTGTAATTGTCATCCCAGTAAGGAACCAGATAAGGTCCGGTTAAGTTACCTATCACGTTGTTGTAATCTGTTACTGCACTTCCACCAAATTCAAATAATCCATTTGAGGTAACCGAAAAAGTGGTGTAGTTGGTACCATTGTACGTGAATGTAAAACCAATGCCTGTGGTGGCTGAAACATCATCATCTAAGAAGGTTCCCAAAAGATTGGTAAATGCTCCTGTTTCTAGGGGTACTGCGGTTGAGGTGCTATAACTATAAGTGTTTACTAGAGCAAAGGTTGGTGTTGATAGTGCCATCAAAGAGCAAGCGGTCAATGCAATGGCAGAAAAATGAATGTGGTGAATGAATGATTTTAATCGGCTTAGGTTTTTATCGAATGCGATAAAACGGGCCGAAGTGCTGCTGGTAACAGCGCTCGGGTAGCATGTTTTCATAGGGTGTTTTTTAATTTGTAAATAGTGTATTGCAATCTTTCAACTGTTGGTAAGACAGTTTTTTTAAAAAAATCATGCATGAGAAATGAAGTATTGCGAGAAATTTCTCCTGCAAAAAGTTTGTTTACTTCATAGGCAATTGTTTTTCAGTTTCAGTAAATAGTGCTTCTTAAAGTCGTTAATTTTAGTTGTAAAATCCGCTTTAGTTCGAGAAAGTTAGTTAATCTTTTTAGAATTCCAAATTTTTCTATAAAAAACTTTCGTTAACTCATTGCGAATCGGTTTGTTACTTGTTTGAAGAACCGACTATTCTTTAAAAAAACAGTCGGTTCTTACAATAATGTTGAATGAGTGAATAGCAGTTCCATTCTCTTGGTGGTAACAATTGAATGGATTCAATTTTCATCTTAAGAAAGTTAATCGGGCCACGAACAACGAATAGCGGTAAATGGTGTGTTGTTTGAGTTTTTCAATGGTGCAGCTTTATTTGTCCTTCTCCTTAAACGATGAAAAATATTGTTTACGGTGCACCCTTATTATGAAAGGTATAGACGTGACGAATCAGGAAAAGACAATAGTTTTTTTCAGTGTTCATGATGTGTAGTTTTAGTGCGCTTCCTTATTTAAACTGTTGGTAAAACAGCAATTACAATTGTGACTTTGTTGTTGTTCTGAAAACAACTACAGGTCATTCTTAATAAAGAAAATAAAGGGTAAATTGGGTGAAAAAACGCTCGTTAGGGAGCACGAAAAGAGTGTGAATCTGTTTTCATAGGTTGTAGTTTTAGTAGTTTTCAGTAGTAAGTAAATATTGCAAAACAACCTTCGGGTTTCAAGCCGTGTAGTACCGATTGTTTGCTGACTGAAATGTATAGATTAAATTTGAACAACCAATTGTTTTTGTGAAAAAAACAACAAAAATGAATAAAATGTGTTTCTGATTGAACGTCGATGGGTTTTGAATGATCAAAACACCAATTGTTGAGTGAGTAAAAGAGCGTTTGTTTATAGTTTTACCGTTGTTTTTAGTTTGTTTTCTCACGATTGAACTATAAAGCTATGTTTAAACAAAAAAAAACACTTCCTGTCGAGGTGAAAGAAAGTGTTTTTAAAGTATTGAAAATGACTTAAATGAGAGGCGTTTAATCCTCTTTCCAGTTTTCGTCATTCCCTTTTGTATACGGAATAGGAACTGCTTCTAATTTTGTTTCCAATGTTTTTACGCGAATGATCAACGCATCCAATTGTTTTCTATATGAAACGTATTCTTCTGCTGATATCGCAATGTTGTCTTTTTGTGTTTTGGTAACGCCCGTTGTGCTTTCGTACAATTGATATTCCACATTACCCAAACGACCGGCAATACTAGGTAAAGTTTCAAATTCACGTGAGGCTTTTAAACCGTCACCATATAGCAAGGTTGAGCAATCGTTTAGTCCTAATTTAATCGCTCTTACTTCTTCCAGCAATTTGATGTCAGCATTTGGGTAATTGGTGATTGCAATCTTCATTAGGTTCAATTTCTCGCTTGTTTCTTGCATCAGTTTAGCTGAACCGTTTATGCTGCGACCCAATTCGGCTACTTGTTTTCTGAATTGCATCAATTCGGCTTTATTGGTGGCAGCAAGTGTTTGGTTGTTCAAAGCTTTTACTTTGAAGGTGGTTTTCGGCACCAATAATTCGCTTTTACCATCTTTCACCAACACGATTTCTACGGAATACGTTCCAGCAGTTACCAATGCACCTTCATCTGCAGATTCATATCTTCCCGGTGCATGTTTATTCGGGTTGATCGGCGATGTGGTTTCCAGACGCAGGTTCCAATTCATACGACTAATTCCTTTTGAAGGTGATGAGGTCAGTTTGCGGATCTCGGTTCCAGTGCTGTCGCGAATAATCCAAATAAATTGAGCCTTTTCTTCTAATTGTTCTTGTTTTAATTCTTCAAGCGTTGGATAAAACACATCTTTTTTCTCTTTCTCCAATGCACTTTCTTTTTCCTTACGCTGTTCTTTTAGTGTTTTCGGAACGTCTTTTACATACAACGAGAACACAGCTCCGAAAGCAGGATTTGGTGCCGACCATAGATCAGCTCCTTGTGAACCGGTTCCTGTCAAACCAAGTGGAGCGGAAGGAACGTACAACAATGCATCTTCAATCGGGTACAAATGCGCCGGTTTATCCAGTGTTTCTTTTTTCAAGTTGCGCAACGGAGAATAGTTGTCAAGCACATAAAATCCTCTTCCGAAAGTAGCTGCAACCAAGTCGTTTTCGCGTTGCTGAATGTCTAAATCATAAACGGCAGTTGTTGGTAAACCACCCAGTTTTGTCCAAGATTTTCCGGCATCGTTGCTGAAATAAGCTCCGAATTCGGTACCCACAAACAATAAGTTCGGATCGGTGAAGTCTTGCTTGATGCAATAAACCGAACCTCTTTCCGGCAAGTTGGCGCTGATGGAAACCCATGTTTTTCCTTTGTCGGAACTTTTGAAAACATAAGGTTTAAAATCGCCCGAACGGTGGTTGTTGAACACGGCATAGACTTCATTTTCGTTGAACAATGAAGCGGTGAGCATATTAACGCGGGTATTGGCGGGAACGCCCGGGAACGATTGTGTTTTGGTCCAAGATTGACCGTCGTTGTCGGAAACCTGTACCAGTCCATCGTCGGTTCCGGCATACAACAAACCTTTCTTTTTCGGCGATTCATCCAGCGCAACAATGTTTCCGTAAATGGTTGTGGAGGCATTTTTCATCACCGCATCAATGGTCCAAACTTGACCCATTACCTTGAGTTTGTTGCGGTCTATTTGTTGTGAAAGATCGGGCGAAATCGTAGCCCAGTCATCTCCTTGATTGGTTGTTTTAAAGACTTTGTTAGCTGCAAAATACAATGTTTTGTGATCGTGCGGAGAAACCAATAACGGAGCATCCCAGTTCCAGCGAAGTGCTGTTTCGCCTTTTCCTGGCAAAGGTTGGATCGAGATTTTTTCACCCGATGATTTGTCATAGCGCACCAAACCGCCATATTGCGATTGAGCGTAAACGATATTGGGATTGGTTGGATCAATGGCCGATTCAAATCCGTCTCCACCATTGGTAATGAACCAATCTGAGTTGAGAATACCGGCGTTGTTGATACTTGCCGAAGGACCGCCCATGGAGTTGTTATCTTGGGTTCCGCCATAAATATTGTAGAACGGATAAGCGTTGTCGGT
>Ga0302296_1000948_pt1 | contig 22421 bp, 16 predicted proteins | sample III_Fen_N3_1_FD_194546 | JGI IMG/M metagenome (GOLD analysis project Ga0302296, IMG submission 194546) | Peat permafrost microbial communities from Stordalen Mire near Abisko, Sweden - III_Fen_N3_1 | ecosystem: Environmental > Terrestrial > Soil > Wetlands > Permafrost | place: Sweden: Abisko...
CTCTTTCAAATCTGCCTGCATGATCGCTTTTTGCATCTGTAAATGCACCTTTCCGATAGCCGAACATCTCTGATTCAAACAGACCCGCCGGAACTCCTCCAAGATTTACCTTAACAAAGGGTTTTGTATTTCTTAAGCTGTACTGGTGAATTGCTGATGCTATTAATTCCTTGCCTGTGCCGCTTTCTCCTGTGATCAGAACCGGAGCATGAGTCGACGCGACTCTTTTTATGACGTCAAGAATTTCGATGAGCTTTGAGTCATTCCCAACGATGGCTTCGAATTCAGAAGACTTTTCTCTTCTTCCACCTGAAGTATATTCTGTTTTATTAACCGGGTTCGATGATAATGCGATGGAAGTTTCAATGATTTTTAGCAGTTGAACATTGTTCCATGGCTTGGTGACGAAATCTGACGCACCATGTTTAATTCCACGTACAGCGAGTTCAACAGATGCCCAGGCTGTCATTAGAATAACAGGTGTGTTGGGCTTCATTTGTTTGATTTTTTTCAGAAGCTCAATCCCTTCTTCCCCATTTATTGAGAAGGAGAAATTCATATCGAGTAAAATGAGATCGAAGGGAGCTTCGCTTACATATCTGATAATATCTTCGGGATTTGAGGCAAAATTGGTAAGATAGCCGGCTTTTGACAATAAGAATCCCAGTGAGCTTCTTACTGCATCATCGTCATCACAGACTAATATACGGCGCGATACAATCATAGCCGACGAAATTAATAAACTATTCTGTCTTCAGGGCAACAGCCGGCCGTATTTTTGAAGCAATTGTCGCAGGAATCCATGTACTTAAGAAAACAAGGATAATCATAGATACAACACTTATTATAATTGAATTTAACAACACTCCCGGTTCAGGTGTGTCTCCTCTATAGTTGACAAGCATTGGTATTTGCAGGACAATCAGGAGAACAAATAATAATCCTACCCCTGCTATTACTATATTTTCAGTAACCAGAAGACGTTTGATTCCTTTTCCTGTTGACCCGAGTGCTCTTTTGATGCCAATTTCATGGATCCTTAGATTGGTATTGTACCATAAGATGCCGATCGTGCCAAGAAAAATATTGATTACAACAAACAGTGCAATTATAACTGTAAGGTAATTCCTCTGATAGTTTTCATTATTTACCTGAAGACGCATGTTATCCAGAGAGTTCAGGCTGCTAATAGTCCAGCTATCCGGATTGAGTGTTGAATAAACCTGGCTCTCAGCGATGGCCAGCATATCTCTGGTTTTATTTTCTTTTGTCCGGATAAGGACTGATGTCTGCCAGTTTGAACTTGCCTTTACAGAATCTTTCAGTACAAATGCTGCAGGGTAAGGTGTTTCGATATCATTGCGTTTAAACCTGTTAACAACACCAATTATCTCATAATTTGTTACTTTGCCTGACCTCTCGTCTTTTTCGTATATTCTTTCACCCACTGCATTACCTTTAAAATATTTATCATTGGCTTCATTAGTGATTACAATAGGATGAACGGCTTTTCCCAAATCTGTTTCATCGAACCATCTCCCTTTCAGGGGGACTACTTTCATTACTCTACCATAGTCTATATCAACTTCACGGTTGGCAAAACCTATTTCAACACTATCGTATTTGAATCCACGCGTACTAATGCTATAGTTGTAAGGAACAGCATTGGTGCTGATAGATACCGATTCAACAAATGAATTTGCGGCAAATACTTTTTTGAGATTCTGAAACGATACCTCCGATATTTTGTCAGATTCAGGATTTTTTTTGCCTATATCTACCAGGATAACATTTTGGGTATCATAACAGTTTTTAATACGATGAATAGCATACATACTGACCAGAGTCAATGTAAGGTTAACCAACACAAACGATATCATGAACAGTTCAATAAAGACCAGTATATTTCTCCGTTTGTTATTCCATAATGTCTTAAAAAACAAGCGTATCATAATTCACCTCCTTTCAAATAAACGGCTGGTCTCATCCGTGATAGTCTGACTGCAGGAAGGAACCCTGAGAGCAATCCGAAAATAAGGCACGCCGCAAGCGCACCTGCAAAAACAATAAAGTTGAATGAAAATGACAATGGAACATTATTCATAAAATCTACACTTAGTGTTAATGAATTGCCAAGAAGTCCGACTACAATATAAGAGAGAATTATACCGATCACACCGCCGGTAAGTGTCATCAGGATATTTTCGAACAAAAATTGTCCGCGTAAGACTTTGCTGGCAGCGCCAAAAGACTTTCTAACGGCTATTTCTTCTCCACGTTCATGAATTCGGGCGAAGTTCAGAGCCATGAGGTTAATTGCAGGCAGAAGTATAAAGGCAAGTGCCATCATCAGATACTTTAATATGCTGGTTCCCTTGGCATAGTCTTCTGGATCTCCATAACCTACCATCATTTTTTCAATCTGCGAATAGGGACCTGAAAGAAAAATTACACGCGATGTATCAGCAATATCAAGACGCGACACCATGTCCTGAACTTCATTTCGTATGAGTCCGAATTTCTTCCCGGAACTTTTAAATGCGACTTTGTATCCCCCAAAATAATCGTCATTGTCTGCACTTTTAATGAGGGTGTAAGGAAAATAGAGATCGCCGATTGCATTCTGGTCGGTTTTGGGAGGATCTTCAACAACTCCAGTAACAACCAGATTCATAGATGTATACCTTATTGTTTTTCCAAGAACATTTTCTTCAGTACCAAAAAGCAATTCTTTAAGCGATTTTGTGATAACCGCCAGGTTGGCTTCCTTTGTAACCTCCGCAGCAGTGTAAGGTCTTCCCTGGAGAAACTTGTAATTAAAGATATTCCAGTATTCAGCGTCTGTTTGATTCTGCACCTTCTTCTGGTAGTTACCGTTGAAGATAAACTCCCAGGAATCTGGTCCTGAGTACATTGAAACCAGATCTGCATTTTTTGCCTTTTTAAGATGCTCCTCAGCGAGTTTTTTTCCTACGGAAGCTACACTATAACCATTGCTCCTCTTTCCCTTATGAGTTTCCCCCGTTTTGACCCTTTGGCAGAAGATAATCTGTTTTAGATCCTTCTCAGGTCCCGATCCGCTCGTGATCCTGCTGATTGTCATGCTGAATATCATCACAAACATAATGGTAAGGCTTATGCCAAACAGACTCAGAAGTGTAAAAACCTTGCTCTGCATCGCCACCTTCATAAATATTTTGAAATAGTTTTTTATCATTTTGGTATATGTTGAAATAAGTTGAAATAAATTGAAACAAGTTGAAAGGTGTTGTTCTCTGTGATCCTCTGTGCTTCTCCTGATTTCCTCTGTGTGAGTTCTTCAATTTTTATTTTCCCTCAGATCACGCAGATTTTCGCAGATTTGATCTTCACTAGCCAACCAGCCTGCCATCGAACAACCTCACAATCCTGTGCGTTGATTTTGCTATTATCTCATCATGAGTTACCATTACGATTGTTGTACCGTTTGAATTGAGAGCTGACAGAATTCCAACAACCTCCTGTCCTATTTTGCTGTCTAGATTTCCTGTTGGTTCATCGGCAAGGATGATTTTAGGATCGCCGGCAATAGCTCTGGCAATTGCTGCACGCTGGCATTGTCCTCCTGACAGCTGCGAAGGGTAGTGCTGCATCCTGTTTGTGAGGCCAACTTTTTCAAGAGCCTCCATTACTCTCTGTTTGCGTTCACCAGCCGGAGTCTTTCTATAGATTAGCGGCAGCTCAACATTATCATAAATATTCAGTTCCTTAATCAGGTGAAAGCTCTGGAAGATAAATCCAACCAATTGATTTCTCATCTTGGCTGTCTTTTTATCCTCATAGGTGACAATGGACTGTTTATTTAATTCCATTTTTCCATTATCGGGTTCATCGAGCAGGCCGATAATGTTCAGCAATGTGCTTTTTCCACATCCTGACGGACCCATTATAGATACAAATTCGCCTTCTTTAACTTCAAAATTTATGTTATCGAGGGCAAGAGTTTCTATCTCTTTGGTCCTGTAGACTTTGCTGATGTTTTCTAGTTTTATCATGTTTAAATAATTGAAAAATGTTGAAACAATTGAAATATGTTGAAATAAGTTTACCCCCAACCCCCCCAAGGGGGGCTTAAAACCTTTTCTCTGTGTCTCTCTGTGCTTCTCAGTGTATCTCTGTGCAAGTTCTTCTTCTGACTTCCGACTTCCGACTTCCGACTTCGGTCTTATTACTTCCTCACCTTTATCTCACTCCTCGTATATTTATCACCAATATCTGTAAGTATCACTCTTTCCCCAGGTTTCACACCCTCGAGCACCTCCACATAATCGAAATTGGCATCACCAAGCAGTATCTTTCTCCTGTACGCCTTATTTCCTTTTATCACATACATCTCCTTATATCCACGGTCTTTATAATATGGACCGTTAGGCATGCGGAGAACATTATTTTTATTTGATATTATCACTCTTATTTCCAGCTGTTGTGCTGGCCGCAAATTGCTGAAATCCCCTGAATCAATTCTGATGAGACATTCCATCATTCCCTGTGATACTGCCGGCATAATATTCTCTATGCTTCCGTTTAAATCCCTGCCCTGATTCCTTATATCTACACGCTGACTGGCAATTACTCTTCCCGACCATGCATTGCTTATTGATCCTTTCAATTTATAGCTTGAAAAATCTGCCACACGGGCAATCTGCTGTCCTTCTGAAACGGATGCTCCGGGCTGATCTATAACCCAGCTTAAATCACCATGAAAGGGTGCTTTCACATACGCCTGGTCTACCAGGTCTTTGGCCTTGACGATTTTGTTCCTCTGGATATTTATCTCTGTTTCGAGTTCGCGGATCCCATTATTTTTAGCATTTACCTGGTTATTGAAGTTATATTGAGCCTGATCGTTTTCCAGTATTTCAATGTCCCAGGTTGTTTTTGCTTTCTTAACATCATAAGCAGGACTCCCTCCCATTTTATTAAGTGTAACCTCAGCTTCATATGCCAGTCTTGCATTTTCAACTTTTATGTTTTTTATTTTTCTACTGAACTCAAAATCCTCTTTAAGCTGCTGCAATTCTATTTTCAGCTTATCAATCCTGATGTTCTGAAGGTCTGCTTCATTTTTCAGCATGTTAAGATCGTTCTCAGCAAGCTTGTTATTAAGGATGAGAATAGTGTCTTTTGGAAAAACCTTCTCACCGGGTTTTTTTAATAGCTTCACTATGCTGCTTCTGAAGGGCGAAGTAATTATCTCTTCGTAAGACGGAATAACAGTACCGGAACCCTGAACGGTGATCTGAATTTTTCCTGAGTCAGGAACTGCAGTTGAAACCTTTGAAAGACTGACCGCTGGGATAAAAGCACTTTTTATAAAAACTATTATCAGAAATGGTACAATTATTACAAGGGAGACAATCGATATTTGTCTTATGAGTAATTTTCTTTTATGTTCTTTTGAAACCGGACGATCCATATGTTTTATTATTTCGGATTTCGGATTGAAGATAAATCCGCAATCAAAAATCCGCATTCAGCAATTTCATTGACAATACTAATGCCAATAATTTAATTATTAGATTATCAGGAAATTAGAAAATCATATGTAAAAATTATTGTATCAAAATGAGACAGTGGCGGACACTCTGTGGTCCTCTGTGTCTGCTCTGTGATCTCTGTGTAACAAAAAAAATGAAGAACTGACACAGAGTTGCACAGAGAAGACACAGAGGGCACAGAGGAAGAATACACAAGTGATTTTCGGGGTTATTTCAGAAGGAAAGGAATATCCAGTTTTTTGTAGTTATTTCCGGCAAGAGGATTATAACTGAGATATTCTATCGGAATCCTGATGTCAATAGTGTTGATGAAGCTTCTGATAGCGGTTATATTTTCTTCAGTATCTGTAATATTGTTTATCATTGGGATCCTTATCAGAATATCTTTCCCTCTATCCGCCAGGAATCGTATATTTTCCTTTATAATTTCGTTGGATTTGCCGGTATAGCGAAAATGCTGCTGAGGATCAAAGAGTTTCATATCGACAATAAAGAGATCTACAAGATTTAAAAAGCGATTTAATGTCTCCTTTTCACAAAAAAGAGAACTTTCTATGGCTGTGTGGATATTCCTTTTTCTGCATAATTCAAGTATTTCTTCTGCGAATGCCGCCTGATAAAAAGGCTCGCCTCCTGTAAGTGTAACACCGCCTCCTGATTCCTTATAAAAGAGCATATCCTTTTCAACTTCAGCTAAAATATCTGCAGCGCTGGTCGTTATACCTGTGAACTGAATTGCACTTGTTGGGCAGACCTTTACACAATCACCTGATAAACAGCATAATTGTCGATCAATTTCAATAAGATCTTCCGGATTGATCTTAAGTGTCAGGGCTTTATTCGGACATGCCTTAACACATTCGCCGCATGCAATGCAAAGACTTTTATCGTACCAGATTGTTATCTCCGGGCTGATTCCTTCTGGGCTATGGCACCAGATACAGTTGAGAGGGCATCCTTTCAGGAAAACTGAAGTACGAATCCCCGGACCGTCATGTACCGAAAATCGCTTAATCTTGAAAATAGTGCCGCTGATCTCAGTTGAATTCGCCATGAGTAGTACGTTTTATGATTTCATCCTGCAGATCGCAGGCTAACTCTGTAAAATAGGCAGTATAACCGGCAACCCTTATTGTGAGCCCTCTGTATGATTCGGGATCAGCTTTGGCATTAATTAATTCCTGTGCTGTAACCACGTTGAACTGAACATGATTTACAGGAAGTGAAATAAATGATCTGAGAAGTGATGAAAATTTCTCTCTGTCTTCCTCATTAGTAAAAAATGAAGGAAGAAATTTCATATTGAGAAGTGTTCCATTCGTTGCAAGGTGCGAGGGGATCCTGCTTACAGAGTTTAAAACAGCCGTCGGTCCCAGTTTATCGCGCCCGTACATCGGCGACATCCCGCCATCAGCGAGTGGTGTCAATGCAAGCCGGCCATCAGGTGTGGCTGCAACATTTTGACCCATAGGAACATGTGCGGAAACCGTATAAAGGCCCATGTGATATTTGCCTCCCCTGATGTTTGTGTAATTTTTAAGACGTTCAGAAAAATAGGTCACACACTCTGCACCGAGCTGGTCAACCGATTCGGTGTCATTTCCGTATTTTGGAACACGATTTATACATATTTGTCTGAGAGATTCATTGCCTTCAAAATTGTTCCGTAATGCGTCGAGCATTACATCCGGTGATACTATTCTGTCTTCAAAAACAAGCTTTTTAAGAACTGCAAGGCAGTCGGCTACGTTTGCAACCTGTATTGCCTGTACCCCTGAAAAGTTGTATTTCGCACCACCTGCTGTAACATCTATTCCTTTGTTCAGACAATCATCAATAACGGATGAAAGGAATGGAGAAGGCAGATGCAACTGATGCGATCGCTCCACAACTTCGCATGATTTAATCATCAGGTCAGCAAAAAAGTCAATCTGCAGTTTAAAAGCTTTTTTGAGTGAAGAAAAATCAATGTACTCAGTAAGTAATCCTGTCTTGAGACCTGTTTGCTTTCCTGAAAGCATGCAGCGTCCATCGTTCAGAGTCAGCTCAAGAACTTTTACAAGGTTGAACATGGAAGCATCGCTCCATCCGAGATAATTCCCTTGTGTGCTTAATTCAACGCAGCCAACCAGAACATAGCCATGGCAATCTTCATCATCGAGGCCAATAGCATTCAGGGCGGGAATAATATTCTCGTCATTGACTATCTGTGGCATGCCATTTCCCAGGCCGATCACTCTGCTGCACTCACTTATGAACTCCGGTGGTGAATTTTTATGAAGGCGTGCTGTGAGATTTGGTTGTGGCAGTCTTATATGATCCTGCGTTTTGAGAATAAGATAAGAAAGTTGGTTTGTGGCATCTTTCCCGTTCCCGGTCTGTCCTCCCACTGTTACATTAAAGCCGATCGGGAATCCTGCAAAATATTTTGCACTGTGTGCATTTCGCATGTAGACTATCTGGTTAAACTTGATGAAAAGTGCATCAAGCAGCTCCAGAGCTTCTGCGACATTTAATCTTCCAGTCTTGAGGTCATCTCTAAAGAAGGGATAAAGATATTGATCCACTCTGCCCGGTGAAAATGAAGAAGCATTGGACTCCATATGAAGAATTACAAACAAAAACCATACAGACTGGAGAGCTTCCCTGAATGTTTCGGGTGGATTTTCCGAAAGCTTTAAGCAAATACGGGATAATTCTTCTAGATTTTTCTCATCAGATATTTCAATCTGATTTTCAGCTATTTGAGCTGCCATATCAGAGTATCTCTTCATAAATATGCATGAGGCTGTCAGAGTAATTGAAACACTTGTATAAAACTCAATGTGCTCTGCAGAAGCGGTCTCCATCTTCTTCTGTGTCTTTTTCAACAAACCGGCAGGGCCGTATTTAAGCCAGTCTTCAACTTTGGGACAGATATGGCCCTGGGCATGGTCTTTCTGATTAATTTTCACCACTTTTTCTATTGCGGATATTTCTTCCCCGAAAGAATTATAAATATCATCCTCAAGGGTTTTTCCGCGCCAGAAAGGTTCTATTACTTCATTAAAATATTTCTTATCCTCCGGTCTCACTTTAAAAGGATCCTGAGGCCGTTCAGGCAGAGTTTCGAGTTCATTTTTAAGCCAGTTTATTCCGGCTTCCGGGAATACCACTCCCGCCCGTATATCGGGAGTGCGGTTTCCAACAATAAGTTCTTCGGGATCAATAGCAATAGGCATTTCCGAGAGAGAAGCGGCCAGTGCCTTAGCACGCTTCAGGATTACAGGAAGAGATTCATTCTCCTGATAGATGCGGGTGATTATTTTAGCCTGTTCAATTGAAAGATACCTTACTGAAGAAAGTGTCTTATTTTTAAGAGCAATAATTCTGTCGGTTGCTTTATGATTTTGAGAGTCAGATATCATGCTGCAAATCTAAATAGAAATCCGATAACCACAATTTTCCACCTCCTAAATCCTCCCAGGGGGGAACTTAAAGAAGGCAGAATAAAGAACATTCGAATTTTGAATTCAGAAATTGAATTTACTTCTTTATTCACTGTTCGTTTGTTCGTTATTCTTAATTCTTTGATTTCAAAGCCCCCCTTGGGGGGTGGGGTAAAAAATCAGGTGCAGAAAGCAGGGTATTTTGGGTTCAATACGAATCGATGTGAACACTCTTCACCGACCTTCCTGACGGATCATTAAGGTTTTTAAACGAGGCATCCCAGGCGATAGCTTCGGGTGTGCTACAGGCAACTGATGGAACAGATGGGACACATGTAGCGGCTGAATCTGAAGGAAAATGCTCGGTAAAAATACATCTGTAGAAATACTCTTCCTTAGACATAGGCGGATTTATGGGGAAACGGTATTTTGCGTTTGCCAGTTGTTCATCGGTGACCTCTTTTGAGGTAAGCGCTTTCAATGAATCGATCCAGCTGTATCCCACTCCATCAGAGAACTGTTCTTTTTGTCGCCATGCGACACTGGCAGGCAGATAATCCTCAAATGCCTTTCTCAGAACCCATTTTTCCATTTTATCCTTCGTGATCATTTTATCCTTTGGATTAAGACGCATGGCTACATCCATGAATTCCTTGTCTAGAAAAGGTACACGTCCTTCAACACCCCAGGCTGCAAGTGATTTGTTAGCTCTCAGACAGTCATATAAATGCAATTTCTTGATTTTTCTTACCGTTTCTTCATGAAAAGATCTGGCGTCAGGAGCTTTGTGAAAATAAAGATAACCACCGAAAATTTCATCGGCACCTTCTCCTGAAAGAACCATCTTCACTCCCATTGATTTGATCACCCTTGCAAGCAGGTACATTGGGGTAGACGCTCTTATAGTTGTAACGTCATATGTTTCAATATGATAAATAACATCGCGGATAGCATCCAGACCTTCCTGAACTGTAAAATTGATTTCATGATGAATCGTGCCTATATGATCGGCTACTTTCCTCGCGGCTGCAAGGTCGGGTGATCCTTCGAGACCGACCGCAAATGAATGCAGCTGCGGCCACCACGCTTCACTTTTATCCTGCGACTCAATTCTTTTTGGTGCAAATTTTTTGGCTATTGCTGATACTACTGATGAGTCCAGACCTCCAGACAGTAAGACACCATATGGAACATCCGACATAAGCTGACGGTGAACAGAGGCTTCCAAAGCTTCTCTGAGATCCTCAATACTTGTACTGTTATTTTCAACTGCTGAAAATTCTTCCCAGTCGCGTTTATACCATTTAGTCATTACTCCATCCTTGCTGTATAAATAATGACCAGGTAAAAATTCCTGAATTTTATTACATACTCCTTCGAGTGCTTTAAGTTCTGAAGCCACATAAAAATTCCCGAATGAATCCCATCCGATATAAAGAGGAACAATACCGATATGGTCCCTTGCTATGAAATAGCAGTCCTTTTCCCTGTCATAGAGTGCGAAAGCAAAGATCCCGTTCAGTTCTTCAATGAAAGCGGGACCTTTATCACGATATAGAGGAAGTATTACCTCACAGTCGGAATGAGTTTGGAATTCATAAGTACTTTCATAGCGCTTCCTGATTTCCTGGTGATTATATATTTCACCGTTTACAGCCAGTATCAGGTTACAGTCTTTACTGTATAGTGGTTGCTTTCCCGATTGCGGATCAACTATTGATAATCTTTCATGTGCCAGAATAGCTTTATCACAATAAAATATACCTGACCAGTCGGGACCACGATGCCTAACCTTCTTTGACATCTTAAGAACCGTCGACCTTAAATCCATATGGTTGACTTTCAAATCAAAAACTCCTACAATTCCACACATATTAACTTCTCTTTTTATTTATTATGAATTTATTTCCTCTTTATACTCAGAACGCAAAGCTAATAATAATTTAACAATCATAATTCAAATTGATATAAAAATTGAGCATTTTAGTAAAATATATAAGCAAAAAAGTATAAATAGTAAATAAATGATATATTAAATTTAAATTATGCAGATAATATTAATATGACAAAAATCATCTTTAATGCACCGAATCCTTTTATTTTTTCGTTTCATTGCGAAGACACAGAGGAATAAAACTGCAAATTTTCAACTTTGTCAGAATCTGCGGATGTTAAAAATTCATAAACTTTTCTTAAAAGATGGGAGAAGTATTCTTATGATCTTTAAATAATTCAGAGTTTTTTTAACTTGCGCATTCATTAACTATTTAATTCATGAAAACTTTTAAATTAACTATTCTTCTCCTTCTGACATTTATAGGATTCATTAATGGTCAAAAGATCAGTGAATGGAGACCAGAGAACCGAACCGGAGTCTCCGCCGAAAAAGGACTTATGAAATCATGGCCGGCTGAAGGACCGAAATCTGTCTGGATAAATGAGGATCTGCCAACAGGATACTCAACTGTCACATTTGGGAACAATTCAATATATATCACCGGACAAAAAGATAACATGGATGTATTGGTTGCATTGGATACTTTGGGAAAAATCAAGTGGCAGACTCCCTACGGACGTTCATGGCGTGAATCATTTCCTGAAAGCAGGTGCACACCTACTGTTGAAAAAAACAAAGTCTTCGTTACCAGCGGTATGGGTGACCTGGCATGCATTAATGGTGTTACCGGAGCAATAATCTGGTCCCAGAAAACAAGTGAGATTTATAAAGGAACCTATGGTCCCTGGGGTATAGCCGAATCAGTCATAATTGATGGGGATAAACTTTACTACACTGCAGGCGGTCCGTTGACAATGACAATTGCTCTGAATAAAGCCAATGGAAATTTGATATGGAAATCGGAAAGCCTTAATGATAATCCTGGATATGTTTCACCAATCCTTATAAATTATTCTGGTAAAAGAATGATTGTTAACGTGTCATGCAGTTATGTATTTGCCGTTGATCCGGCAGATGGAAAAATAATCTGGAAAGTTAAACATACTGAAATAGGGAACAAAAGTTCGGATGGTATTGATATAAAATGTGTTACTCCACTGTATGATAAGGGTAAAATCTATATTACCGGGGGTTACAACCATGGCGGGTTTATGCTAAACTTAACTAATGGCGGAAATAATGCAAGTGTAGTCTGGACTGATTCTGTGCTGGATGTACATCATGGAGGCGTAGTCCTGGTCGACGGGTATCTTTTCGGTTCAAACTGGATAACAAATGGAAACGGTGACTGGTGTTGCATCGATTGGAACACTGGCAAGACAAAATATGTAGAGCACTGGAAATGCAAAGGATCTATTATATCTGCCGAAAAGTTATTGTATATATACGACGAGAAAACCGGATTTGTGGGATTGGTTAAGGCAAATCCTGAAAAATTTGATCTGGTAAGCAGCTTTAAGATAACCAAAGGTGCCGGCCCCTACTGGGCTCATCCTGTGATACATAATGGAAAACTTTTTATTCGTCACGGAAAAGCGCTTATGGCATTCAATATTAAAAGCAATTAATAGATCTGAAAACCGTTTTAAAAAGATTATGTTGGCTGATAAAAGGTATAAATATATAATTCCCTTAATCGCAGTATTTTTTGGAGCTCTCCTGCTCTGGTGGATACTCAAAGCCCAGCCATTTGATCTGACCGAGAGACTTCCGGGTATGGATAACCGTCCAAAGATGGAAGCCAGGTCTGATTCAGTTATTATCGGTCAGTTTTTTGATACCCTTGGTGTGATGGATGAGATAGTACCAGGTGACTGGCCCAGGTTTAGAGGCTCCGACTTTGATAATATAAACAAAGACGCCACGCCATTAGCAGAAACATGGGATTCCTCAGGTCCTGCAATATTATGGAAAACATCTCTGGGTGAGGGATATGCAGGTCCGGCTGTTCATAAAGGACGTGTTTATATTCTTGACTATAATGAAAGAAAGAAAGCTGATGCTCTAAGGTGTTTTTCTCTGTCCTCCGGTAAGGAAATATGGAGACGCTGGTATTATGTCGATCTTAAAAGGAATCACGGATATTCCAGAACTATACCGGCTGTAACTGATAAATATCTGGTTACAATTGGTCCGCGATCGCATGTGATGTGCGTTGATCCGGTAACCGGTAAAATGTTCTGGTCTATCGATCTTGAAAAAGAATTTGGAATTCCGGGGACTGAAAAAGGAAGAATCACTCCTGACTTTTATTCTGGGCAGTGTCCTTTAATTGATGATAATCTGGCAATTATTGCCCCTGGTGGAAAGGCTCTTATGATCGGTGTTGATTGTATTTCAGGAAAGATTATTTGGAAGACACCTAACCCCGACTCTCTCAGGATGTCGCACAGTTCAATTATACCGATGGTGATAAATGGCAAACGAATGTATGTTTACAATGCTGTTGGAGGTGTTTGTGGAGTTTCTGCAGAAAAAGCAGATGCAGGCAAACTCCTGTGGACTACAACTGACTGGAGTCCTGCCACAACTGCGGCTTCACCGCTTTTCCTGGGAAATAATGAGATTGCTGTATTTGGAAGCTACGGAGCAGGCGGTGCCAGGATCGTGGTGAATAATGATGGATCCGGTTTTAAAGCAATAGTAAAAGAGCAGCATAAAGCAACGAATGGCCTGGCAAGTGATCAGCAAACACCAATTATAATTGGAAACAACATATGGAGCGTTCTCCCTGAAAATGCCGGAGCGCTTAAAAAACAGCTTGTATGCTACAATAAGTCTGATCTGATGACTGCGGTCTGGTCGACTGGAAAGGAAAACAGGTTCGGACGGGGGCTAGGACCATATATTGTTAGCGGAGATAAGTTATATCTTCTGGATGATGATGGAAATCTGTACTTTTATAGAATTCAGGAAAGTAAAGTTACATTAATTGCCAGTCATAAAATCCTTAAGGCAATCGAGGCATGGGGACCAATGGCAATAGCAGGTAAGTACCTCATTATGAGGGATGCGCGAAATTTACTATGTTTAAATATTGGTAAATAAACAAGATGAATAAAAAAGCAATTACTGTTTTATCTGTGCTGATCATAATCATTTTTATTGGTTATATCATTTTCGACACCGCACGACCAGCTACTTCGAAACCGGACGCAAAAAGCACTGTAGTGCCTGAGAAATCAGACGCATGGAAAATCACAACTGAGTTTGGTGTAAAGGAAGGATCACTCAAAGCTGTTGCAGTTAGCGCTGCGGGTAAAGTATATCTGGGAGGCGATTCCTTCGTCTCAGGCTACAATTCTGATCTGAAAGTTACCTGGAGCCTTAAAACGGATTCTCCTGTTAAAGCACTCTCAAACTCCGGAGATTCAATTTTTGCTGCCACAATTAACCAAATACTTGTAATCAGCCAGACAGGCAAAGTACTGAATGAGTGGGGACCTTTTGAGGATAGCTGTTTAATTACTTCCGTAACCTCAAACCGGAAATATATTGCGTTTGCTGATGCAGGAAACAGGGTTGTGTATATTCTTGACAAAGGTGGTGAGGTTAAAAGAATGATCGGACAGAACAGCAAACAATTTGTTATACCAAGCCCCTTTTTTGATGTTGCCCTGGATCAGGAAAACAATGTGTTCATTGCCAATACAGGAGAACACAGGATAGAGAAATATAGTATTGATGGTGTAAAGATAAGCCAGTTCGGGGAAGCAGGTCTTGCCCCGGAATACTTTTGCGGGTGTTGCGCACCACCCCATTTTGCTCTGATACCACAAGGTTTTGTGACAGCCGAGAAAGGAATTAACAGGATTAAAATCCTCGACAAACACGGTGGCTTAATTGAACTCGTAAATTCAAAGAATAGCTTTATCAAATCAGAGCCGCTTGATCTTGCTTCAGCAGATGGAATGACAATTTATGGAGCTTATGCACCTGATTCAAAGCTTTATGTATTTACAAGAAAATAAAGGAGTTAAATCATTTAACTCTGTGAAACTCGGTTATAATCTCAGAGTTACTCCTTGGGGAAAGACTCAGACAGTGAATTTATGAACAAATGAATATAGAATAAAGACCCATTATGACAAGAGCCGATTTCTTCAAAAAGCTGGTCAGGTACTCATTGTTTGTACTTCTTGGTCTAATTGTCCTTGCACTTGGAAAAAGGGTTGTTACAGGCAAGGACTGCTCTTCCTGTCCCGGAAAGGGGATTTGTAATGGAAAGACTGACTGTAATAAGTATTAATTGCAGGAATAATGGCTGGGGATAAAAATAAATATCAGACAAGGCGTGACTTTGTCAAGACTGCGGGCAAAATTATGGTAACGTTGCCATTGATAGTTGTCCCGGTTTTGCTTGCAAAAAAGACATCTGCCACCGGATACGTTTGGCAGATAGACCCTTTTAAATGCACACAATGTGGCCAGTGTAAAACAAACTGTGTGCTGACTCCATCTGCATCGAAATGCGTTCATGCCTTTCGTATGTGTGGATATTGTGATCTCTGTGGCGGCTATCTTCGCCAGGGTGTAAAAACTATCAGCACCGGGGCGGAAAACCAGATGTGTCCAACAGCTGCGATAAAAAGAACATTCGTCGAAGAACCTTATTTTGAATATACTATAAATGAAACTTTATGCGACGGCTGTGCTAAGTGCGTCAAAGGCTGCGGCGATTTTGGAAACGGATCGCTTTATATGCAGATCAGGCATGACAGGTGTGTTAATTGCAACGATTGCTCTATTGCAAGGACATGTCCTTCAAATGCTATATCAAGAATTCCGGCAAGCATAGCCTACCTGCCGAAAGACAAAAGTAAAAAGTAAAAAGTAAAAAGTAAAAGGAAGAAATAACACAGAGTGACCCAGAGAAGCACTAACGTACACATAAAAAACCTCTTGACTCTTAGCGAATAATCTTATATGATTACTGAATAAATGAAGAAGTGGATACCATATATAATTGTTTTATTCCTGTTAACATGGCACGTTGTACTATTCGCCCAGGACAGGTTTCCCCGGCCTGAATTTGAGACGGGGCATGCATACCCTACCAACCAGATGCCAGTTCCAAGATCACCCCTGCTTCAATATCTTGATGTTGTTGTATTGATTGGTGCATTGGCTCTGACGACATGGCTCGCCCTAAAAAGGCGTTCCAGGCAGGGTCTGGTTTGGATGTCTGTCTTTTCCCTGGCATATTTTGGCTTTTACCGTGAGGGATGCATATGTTCGGTAGGTTCTGTTCAGAATGTGTCACTGGCACTGTTTAATACCGGATATTCAATTCCGCTCACAGCCTTATTATTCTTTATTATACCCTTGCTGTTTGCACTCGCCTATGGTCGTGTTTTTTGTGCAGGAGTTTGCCCGCTCGGCGCAATTCAGGAGCTTACAGGTTTCAGACCATTGAAGCTTCCACTGTCAGTTGAGATTATTCTTGCCTTTGTACCTTTTGTTTATCTGGGGATAGCTATACTTTTTGCCTCCACAAACAGCCAGTTTCTGATTTGCAGATACGACCCGTTTGTCGGTATCTTCAGACTGGATGCACCTTTCACCATGATAATATTTGGAGCACTTTTACTTTTAGCAGGCATATTTGTAAACCGTCCCTACTGCAGATTCCTTTGCCCTTATGGAGTACTTCTGAATATATTTTCAAGGTTTGCTGGCAAACATCTTACAATAACCCCTGCAGAATGTACAAATTGCAGATTGTGTGAGAATGTTTGTCCGTATGATGCCATTCTTCCATCTGATAAGGAACAGAAGCCGGATGAGCCCGAAAAATCAAGGAATCGTTTTATGCTTTATTTTATTCTTGTACCGGTATTTGCTGTTGCCGGGGCTTTTGCCCTATTTAATCTTGCTCCTTCCCTTTCGTCAGCAAATAGCACTGTAAGGCTTGCAAGAGAAATAAAGACTGAGAAAAAAACAGGAGTAGAATCTGCAAATAAGGATGTACTGGCATTTAAGGAATCAGGAAAAACTGAATCAGATTTGTACAAGGAAGAAGAATTTATTATCGGCAGATTTAAAAAGGGTTCACCATGGGCAGGGGCCTTCCTTGGCATCTCGTTCGGGATAGGAATGGTATCACTGACGATAAGAAGTAAACGAAGTGAATATAAACCTCATCAGGGGAAATGTTACAGTTGCGGAAGATGTTTTAAGTATTGTCCGGTAAAAGCAAAAGTGTAAAATGAAGATGAAATTCTCTGAGAAAGATATCAATGTTCTTAAAATTGTGAGTCAGATTTCAGGTGGCTTCGCACTCATGGTTGCGTTAACCATGATTTTCACTCTGGTACAGTTAAAAACAGTTAATCCGCTTGATAACCCGGTTCTTCTTTCAGTTAAGGAGCAATATGACAAGGATCCGTCAAATTCAGTAAAGGCAGAGCAGGTAAGAGCAATCGACCTGATGGCGCGAAAGGCATATTTTAGTTCCCGATGGCAGGTTGAAACAGGTTCCTATCTGCTTATCGCCGGTGTAATAATTTTCATTATATGTCAGAGAATTATTGCCGAAAGCGAAAAGCTTAATCCTGTTATTGATGATTTAAAACCTGATTCATCACGTAAACGATCACGAAACAGAAAATTTCTGATCTCAGCCGTGAGTGTAGTTTTTGTAGCGGCAATTGCCTCTTCCTTTCTACTTAGGGCTGATCTTCCGGATATTTCAGGAAAAACAACCGGTAAACCTAAAGACAGATCAGGATCAAATGAAACTTCTGCAAAAGCTGATAAGACAAACTGGCCATCATTTCGTGGACAGGACAGCAGAGGAATTGCCGGGGGAAGCGGATATCCTACCGAATGGAATGGTACTGCAGGTAAGAATATTGCATGGAAAATGGAGATTCCTAAAAAAGGTAAAAGCTCACCTGTCATCTGGGGAGACAAGCTGTTTATAACAGGTGCTCAGGATAAGAGCTGTGAAGTGTATTGCATTGATAAAAATTCAGGAAAAATACTCTGGACCGGATCAGCTTCCGGTTTACCGGGGGAACCTGTTGTTCTGCCCAAGACTGATTCCGAGGCAGGGCTGGCAGTCTCCACAGTTGCAACTAACGGAAAGGTAGTCTGTGCAGTGTTCTCTAACGGAAACCTGGTCTGTTTCGATATGGATGGCAATAAGAAATGGTCACGGAATATTGGTGTGCCGGAAAATAGCTATGGTTATTCATCTTCGCTGATTATTTATAAAGAATTATTGCTTCTTCAATATGACAGCAATGTCAAGATATCACTCATCGGTATCAACCTTGAAACAGGCGATCAGAAGTGGGAAACTCCCAGACAGGGCCATGCAGTGTGGTCTTCTCCTGTTCTTGCTTATTTTGGAGGTCAGGCTCAACTTGTAATCAACGGGAATCCGGCAGTAACCGGTTTTGACCCACTCGAAGGAAAGGAATTATGGCATCTGGAATGCATGAGCGGCGATGTCGCTCCGTCTGTGGCTGTTAACAGCACTATGGCATATTCAGTAACTGATTACGCAAAACTCACGGCAATTAAACCCGGAATCGCAACATCGACCGCGTGGGAGGACAATGCATATACACCCGATGTTTCAAGTCCTGTTGCCAATGATGAGCATTTATTCCTTTCAACAGGTAACGGAGATGTGGCATGCTATAATGCGCTTAAAGGTGACACTTTGTGGACTCATTATTTCCAGGAACCTTTTTATGCATCACCGATTATTGCTGATGACAGAGTTTACCTTCTAGACAGAAGTGGTGTCATGCATATTGTTAAAGCAGAATCAAAATTCAGTCTTATTGCTGAATCACCTTTAGGTGAAGCAGCTGACTGTACTCCGGCTTTTTCTGATAAGAAAATTTACATCCGGGCAAAAAAGAACCTTTATTGCATTTCAAAATAGTGAGTACTGAAAAAAACGGCATATTGATCAATAATTGCGGATGTGAACAAACATTGACTGCTGATATAACCGCAGTGGTGGATGAAGTGATTACAGTAACAGGAGGCAAATCCGATAAAGTAATAATGATACTCCAGGAAGTGCAGAAAAGACTTAACTGGCTGCCTTCCGAAGCTCTTAAATATATTTGTGAAGTAACAGATATTACTCCTGAACAGATATCCGGGGTATCTACGTTCTACTCGCAGTTCCGTCATCTCCCCGTTGGGAAGCACACAATCAAGATCTGTGCAGGTACTGCATGTCACGTTAAAGGGAGTCCGTTGATATCAGAGGCATTTAAACGTGTTCTTAAAATTGACAACACCAGAAATTCTTCACCAGATGATCTATTCTCAATTGAAGAAGTTGCCTGTCTGGGATGCTGCACTCTGGCGCCCGTAATTCAGATTGATGGCAAAACATACGGACACGTAAAACCCACACAGGTAGACGATATAATATCTGATTTTTTGAACTCAAAAGTCTCTGGAAATCAGGATTATGATTCAGAAAACGAAGGAGATTTTGATGCTGAAATAAGAATCGGGATCGGTTCATGCTGTGTTGCAGGAGGCAGTAAAGAAATACTCTCTCAGATAATTGAGACAAAAGAGAAATATAATCTTAACATCAGACTTAAGCCCGTAGGTTGCGTCGGCGTTTGCAACCAGACACCCTTAATGGAGATAGTTACAAAAGATAACACTCATTCAAGATATACGAATGTAAATAAATTACAGGTTGAAGAGATACTTCTCAAGCATGTCAGGCCAGGAGGTTTAAAAAATAAAATCAAGTATAATATAAATGATCTTGTCGATACTTTTCTTTCAGAGGATAAAATATCGGGTCAGATAAATATTCCTGTTGACCTAAGGGAAAAGTACCTGAATAACTTTCTTAATCATCAGGTACATATTGCAACAAATTTTAGTGGCACACTTACCCCTGATTCGTATGATGAGTATTGTCTTTCAGGAGGTTTTAGTGCTTTTCACAAATGTCTGCACGATTCTGACAAAGAATCAATTATTCAGACAATAATTGATAGTGGCTTGAGAGGCCGTGGAGGTGCAGGATTCCCAACAGGCAGGAAATGGCGAATTTCCTCTCAGAATATTGCAGATGAAAAGTATGTTGTTTGCAATGGGGATGAAGGTGATCCTGGGGCATTTATGGACAGAATGCTGCTTGAATCCTTCCCGTTCAGGGTCATCGAAGGGATGATAATTGCAGGCTTCTCAACTGGTGCAAATAATGGAATTTTCTATATAAGGGCTGAATATCCACTTGCAGTAACAAGAGTGAGAGGGGCCATTAAACTTTGTTACGATAATGGTATTCTTGGAAATAATATTTCAGGTACTGATTTTTCTTTCAATATTAAGATTTTTGAAGGTGCCGGTGCATTTGTGTGTGGTGAAGAAACGGCACTGATCGCTTCACTGGAAGGTAAACGGGGTACACCTCATCTGCGTCCGCCCTACCCGGCTGTTAAAGGATTCAGGGATAAGCCTACACTGGTAAACAATGTGGAGACTCTTTCATTGATCCCCTGGATAATTAATAATGGTGCCGGATCATTCAATTCATATGGTTCTGAAAAAAGCAAGGGCACAAAAGTCTTCGCACTTGCGGGGAAGATCTCGAGGGGAGGACTCATTGAGGTTCCGATGGGTATTACAATCCGTGAAATCGTTGAAAACATTGGTGACGGTGTTGCTGATGGCAATACATTCAAGGCTGTCCAGATAGGGGGACCATCTGGTGGATGTATCCCTGCAAGTAAAGCTGATACTACCATTGATTATGAAGAGCTTATAAAGCTGGGAGCAATGATGGGTTCAGGAGGTATGGTAGTTCTCGACAATACCGATTGCATGGTTGACATGGCAAAATATTTTCTCACTTTCACGCACCAGCAGTCGTGCGGCAAATGTACTTTTTGCAGGATCGGAACAAAGCATATGCTCAATATTCTTACTAATCTTACCGAGGGCAAAGGTACTCTGGATGATATTAAAGAGCTCGAAGAACTTTGTAAATCTGTCAGGGATGGAAGCTTATGCGGACTTGGAAAAACTGCGCCCAATCCTGTTCTTACAGGTCTGCGATATTTCCTGGAGGAGTATGAAGAGCATACCAGGGGCATCTGCAGAGCAAAAAAATGTCAGAGTTTAATAAAATACAGCATTACCGACTCCTGTACGGGTTGCACAAAATGCTCCCAGGATTGTCCGGTTAAAGCTATCCCCTTTAATCCTTATCAAAAACATGAGATAAACCAGTTAATTTGCACTAAATGTGATAACTGCAGGATCGTATGTCCGGAAAAAGCCATCGAAATTATAAACATTAATGATTAAGCTTAAGATAGATAATAAAGATTTTGAGGTAACTGAGGGATTGACAATCAGGGAGGTTGCTGTGTCAGCAGGTATTGAGATCGCTACCCTCTGTCATAATAACAGCCTCCCGCATTATTCTTCATGCATGGTTTGCATGGTCAGGGACAAAAGATCAGGAAATTTTATGCCTTCCTGTTCAGCATTAATCCAGGAGGGTATGGATGTTGATTGCTCCTCTGAGGAGGTTCTGGCGATTCGTCGGAAGGCAATTGAGATGCTCCTGTCTGAACACAGGGCCGAATGTGAAGCTCCTTGTAAAGTGGTCTGTCCTGCCGGTTATAATATTCCTCTGATGAACAGGCACCTGAGCGGAAAAAATTATGATGCTGCCCTTCAGTTGGCTCAGAGCCAGATTATTAGTTCAGGACTGGCATGCATCAATTGTCCGGGATATTGTGAAAATGCCTGCCGTAGAAAAAAGATCGACCAGCAGGTCTCGATTAAGAATATTCAAATATTTATATCACAATTGATTTCCGGGAAAGTTCAGGTGACAGAGCAGCAGATTTCAAAAAGCACCGGGAATAAAGAAAAAGTCGAAAAGCCATCAAAGCGATATACCTCCCGGATAGGCAAGCTCGAGCCGGAAGAAATGAAAGAGTGGCTGAAAGAGTGCAGCAATGATTTAGCCAGATTCATCGAAATAACCGACAAAGAATCAGCTTCACAGGAAGCAGGAAGCTGCATGCATTGCGACTGCAGAGCTGCAAATAGCTGTGGGCTCAGAGATATTGCGGATCAGTATAATGTTAAAGATCCGCGCGGAAAGATTGTAAATGCTCCCATCAAAAAGAAAATCAATATAAACAACGGATTGATTTTTGAGAATGCAAAATGCATAAAATGCGGTCTCTGTGTAAGATTATGTGAGAACCTGAAGGAAGAACCTGCTCTTTGTTTCATTAACCGGGGTTTTATCAGTATAATTTCAGAACCACTGACTGAGGATTTTAATAATATACTTAAGACAAAAAGTAAAGAAGTAGTTGATATATGCCCTACAGGTGCACTTAGCTTGAAGACCCCCCCAACCCCCCTGAAGGGGTGCTAAGAACATCCCTGAGGTCTCTTAAGTCCCCCTTTAGGGGGATTTAGGGGGTTGATGAAGGAGGCGAAGGATTGATGAATAAATTATTAAGGATTTAATTT
>Ga0302296_1000950_pt1 | contig 22388 bp, 15 predicted proteins | sample III_Fen_N3_1_FD_194546 | JGI IMG/M metagenome (GOLD analysis project Ga0302296, IMG submission 194546) | Peat permafrost microbial communities from Stordalen Mire near Abisko, Sweden - III_Fen_N3_1 | ecosystem: Environmental > Terrestrial > Soil > Wetlands > Permafrost | place: Sweden: Abisko...
GTGTGTACGGTGTAGGAGATTATAACTTTACATGGTTCCCTTCGTGTGTGTACGGTGTAGGAGATTATAACTTTACATGGTTCCCTTCGTGTGTGTACGGTGTAGGAGATTATAACTTTACATGGTTCCCTTCGTGTGTGTACGGTGTAGGAGATTATAACTTTACATGGTTCCCTTCGTGTGTGTACGGTGTAGGAGATTATAACTTTACATGGTTCCCTTCGTGTGTGTACGGTGTAGGAGATTATAACTTTACATGGTTTTTAAATAAAATAATACTATTTTATTATAGGCCACTTAAAAGAATCGAACTTTTGAGTAATAGGGAATGAGCCTACACTGAAACCATTCAAGCAGCTATTAAAATTAAAATTTACTGGACTATCACCTATTTTAGTTGTTTATTCCAAAACATTCAATTTTATATAAAAATAAAACTAATAATATTTGCTCACCGCTATATTAATCTCAATTGAGTTTAAAAAATAACTAATATGATGTTTCACTTCGTTATTTTAATTTTAATCTATTAATTACAAATAAATAAATTTATCAATAAATTATTTACTAAATAGATAACGTAAATTTGTTTACGAAAAATATTAAATTCTAGGCATCCATCTAATGCTTAATTTGTTTAATTTCTTTTATATTTTAAAAAAATTTAATAAGTAGCATCCCTTTAAAGTATACTAATTAAAAATATGAGATGGACCGGACTCGAACCGGCGACGGATACCCAATAGATTTACAGTCTACCGCTTTAACCACTCAGCCACCATCTCTAATAAATAAAAATTTACTGGACTATCACCTATTTTAGTTGTTTATTCCAAAACATTTAATTTTATATAAAAATAAAACTAATAATATTTGCTCACCGCTATATTAATCTCAATTGAGTTTGAAAAATAACTAATATGATGTTTCACTTCGTTATTTTAATTTTAATCTATTAATTACAAATAAATAAATTTATCAATAAATTATTTACTAAATAGATAACGTAAATTTGTTTACGAAAAATATTAAATTCTAGGCATCCATCTAATGCTTTATATATTTAATTTCTAATATATTATAAATACTTATGACCGGAATCGAACCGGCAATCCAAAGGAATGAGATTTTAAGTCCCACGCGTCTACCTATTCCGCCACATAAGTAGCAAAAACTAAACTGAAATTAAACTTAAAATTATATGTATAAACAGCTGTTAGTTGTAACCACGCTTATTTATACATATAAATAAAATAGTCTTTTAAAATTTTATTAGAAAACAATATAAATGAAATTCTAACTTATATATTATTTCAGTCATTATTTCGTTTAACGTAGCTTAAAAACCATACATTTTTTTAAGAATGTAATTTTGAAACCAGTGGTTAAATTTTCCTAGTCCTCTCGTACTAAAGTCAATTTTTATTTGTTTTCTCCTAATTACAACAGATAGGGACCAAACTGTTTCACAACGTTTTAAACCCAGCTCACGTACCACTTTAACCGGCGAACAGCCGGACCCTTGATAGATTGTCCACCATCAGGATGTGATGAGCCGACATCGAGGTGCCAAACGAGTTTATTAATAAGAACTCTCAAAACTCATAAGCCTGTTATCCCTAGCGTACCTTTTATTCGTTGATCGATATATAAACTACAATATTATATCGGGTCAATATGATAGACTATATCCTTAGAATAATTGTTTTTACTCTAATCAAACCCAGTAAATTCATTTTAATAGTGATCCTAATTTAAATAAGATACTCCAGGTTATTATACTCCTCCGTTACTATTTAGGAGGAGACCGCCCCAGTCAAACTATCTCTCAGTAATAAATAATTTTACAAATATTATTTTTATTTATATTTTTTAAAATTAATTAAGTAGTTTTCCATTTTTAGTAAAAACCTCCTACTTGTCTAGTTAATTAAAAAAAAAAAATTATTACAGATAATAGTAAAGGTGCATAGGGTCTTCCCGTCTAGTTGTAATATTGCCGCATCTTCACGGAAAATTCAATTTCGTAGAGCTAGTATTGGAGACAGCAGAGCAGTCGTTACACCATTCATGCAGGACGGAACTTACCCGCCAAGGAATTTTGCTACCTTAGGACCGTCAGGGTTACGGCCGCCGTTTACTGGGGTTTAAAAAAATAGCGTTAACCAAAATTTGTTTACCTTGCAGCACCGGGCAGGTGTCAGATCTTATACTTCATATTTAAATTTAGCAAAATCTTGTGTTTTTATTAAACAGTCGCTACTCTCTCTTTTCAGTTGCTTAAAGCCCCCCTTATCCCGAAGTTACAGGGTAAATTTGCCTAGTTCCTTCAATACTTTTTACTCCTTCGCCATTATATATTCTACTTGTACACTTGTGTTAGAGTTAGTACGATTAAAAAAGTAAGAGCATTTCCAGCTACTAAAATTCTATATTTATGTTTTATAAAAAAGTATAATATAAAACATAAGAATTTTATTAAGTATCTCTTACTATATGTTCATATATAAAAAAATACATTTATATAATAGAAATCGTATTACACTAAATAAGATTATCAAATTTAGTAACCCTTGTACATAAGGCGATAATGATTCTCACATTATGTCTACTACTCATGCTAACATTATCTTTATTGATAAACTATAAAACTTTACAATTTTATTTAATTATACAATATGTTCCACTACCATCAATTAAGATTTATCAATTCGGTAGATATAATTTATTCTTTTCATTTATAATTATTTTTATCATTAATATTTTTTAACAATATTAGTATCAATATTAAGCTTTTACGCTTTTTTAAAATGATGGCTGCTTCCAAGCCTACATATTATTGAATTGATTAAAATAATCTTAAAAATTATATATCTTTGTAGACCTTATTGTTTAATCTGAGCTGTTTCTCTCTTGACTAAAAACCTTAGCGCTAATAGTCTGATTAATAATTTATTAAAAATAATTATTATATACTAATTTTATAATTAAGAAATTAATTATTAATATAGTTATTTAAACCTAATTTTAAAATTAATTATTACCCTACTTAAATAGGTTTCGTGGAAAACCAGCTATAACTAAGTTTGATAAGCCTTTCACCCCTAATTACAATTTATCCCAAAATTTTGCAACATTTAAGAGTTCGGTCCTCAGGTATAAATACCCTTAACCTAATCATAATTAGATCACTTAGCTTCGGGTCTTATATATTTAACTAAATTCTTTTCAGTACGCAATATTATATAATTAAATTGCTTGCTAAATATATAAACTCGTTAGCCCATTATGCAAAAGGTACGTTAAAACATTGCTTTAACTGTATATCGCATTAAATTTTAGATTCTTTTAAAATATTAAAAATCTTTTCACCTTTCCCTCGCGGTACTTTTTTCTATCGAATTTAAAATTAATAGTTTTAGAGGTAGATCTCTATTTTTCAATTTCAAAAACTTATTGAAATTTACTATATTAAATTATATTAAATATATTATAATGTATTAAATTAAGTTATACATAGATAATAAAAGCATTTTATGACTTAAGGCTTGTACATCCTTCCTGCAACCACTATTATGATAGCAATCTAAATATATATCAATATTTTTAAGCTGTTCTAATTTAAATTTTATAAACGTAGAACTTATATTTATAAATATTGATGCTCTAGTATATTGAAATATTTTAAATATGTATTTTAATTCTATATTTATAAATTTATATACTAAAAATTTTTTGCTTGTTTTATTACTAAACAATATTATTAAGTAATTATTATTATATATACATATTGTTTTATTTAATTGTTTTAAAAGTGACATACAAGTAAATAAATTTGTATAGGCTCTAGATTCAAATTTATTTTTAATATCAAGGTAATTTATCAAATTAATACTTTTTTTTATTTTTATATTTTTATTATTTAAAGGTAGTAAGTTATTTAAGAGAAATATATTTAATTTTTTTTTTGTTATTTTTAATTAAAGGTTTACATAAATATGTATGAGAAATACGAGAATAAAAATAAAAATAAAAAACAATATAATATTATATACAATTCTTTAAATGATAGATCTAAAGGTAAATATTCTGTATGCTTTTTTGGCATACCAAAGATTGCATTAAATCAAACCTTACTAAAACCAATAAGACCGAATACATTAGCAACTAGCATTAATAGTAAACATACAGAAGGGGATGATTCAAGTAAACCACTAAAAATATAAAATTCACTAATAAACTTAATAGTTCCAGGTATACCAGAGAAAAAAATTAGCATGAATATTATAGCTATACCTAAATTAGGTGTTATATGTAAGATTCCATTTATTTCTATTAGTGATCTTGTATGAAATCTTCTGTAAACACAATCTACAATATAAAACATTAATGCTGATAAAAATGCATGTGTAGCACTAAATAACATACCACCTAATATAGCATAAGAGTCACCTCAACAAAATGCTAAATAAATTATATTCATTTCTTGAATAGTACCATATGCAACAAGTTTTTTTAAATCTGTTTGACCTCACATCTTCAATGATGAATCAATAACACCCATTATACATATAGCAATAAAAACAGATGAGTTAACATCTATAAAAAGTGAGGTATTTAGTTTATAAAAACCGTAAAGAGCAGTTTTAACTAAAAAACCACTTAAATATATTGAAAAACCACTAGGTGCTTCAACGTGTGTTTTAGTAAGTCAATAATGAAATGGTCATATAGGAGCTTTAAAACCAAAACCTAAAAATAATAAAGATGATATTATAGTAGATTCTGAGCTAGTGAAATTAAAATATTTTAAATCTGAGAATTCATATGTATTAGAAATATTTATCATGTATGATATTGCTATTAATACTAGTAATGATCCTAATTGAGTTCATATAACAAAATAAAGAGAAGCTTGTATAGCTCTTCTACTAGGACTTACAAAGTATACTATCAAAAATGAAGGTATCAATAACATTTCATAACACATAAAAAATATTAAAATATTTGAAACTGTTACGTATAAATAAACAATCAATAAAAATAAATTAAAGGAAAATATATATTTTATATTTTTTCAATAAAGTCTAGTATCAAGTGCTAATAATGATATAAAACCAACTATATACGCCAGTGTTAGTATAATTAAACCGAAGAAGTCAATATTAAGTTTAGTGATTAGTGGTAAATATTTATTTATACCATATCTTATAGAATGCGCGTTATATAAATTTAGATCAGAGAATACAGTTAAGGTATATTTATTCATTTCAACACAATATATTCAAAATGTAATTATATGTACAAAAAATGAAATTAAAATCATTGTTATATTAAATCACTTTAATATGTTATACAATGATGCCTGGTTTAGTTTTAACGCTATAACATATTTTGCTAAATAAAATATTATAGAAGAAATTACAAATGTAAAAAATAAAAAATATAAATTAAATTCCATTAAAAATTTTGAAAAATAAATAAAACTAGTTTTATGCATACTTACCGGGTTAAAAAAATAAATATAATGTTGTTAATAGTATAACCAATATTAAACATGGTATAGATTTTAAATATATATAATCAAAGTAACTATTTTTATAAAATATTTTTAATTTTTTTAATTCTAAGTTATTTAAGCCTAGAATATAGTAAGCTATAGCATTGCTTACCTTTGATTTAAATAGTCTAATATTAATATATGATCACAAATTAACTTTAAACATAGCTGATGGTGTATCAGTACAATTATATCAATATAAAAAAAGTCATTTAAACATAGCTACTCTTATTAGGAATCGAACCTAAATCTACGAGGTGAAAACCCATTGTCCTAACCATTAAACGATAAGAGTTATTAAAAAATTATATTAAATAAAACCACAAAAAGAAGACAGAAATCTTTTTCTTCTTATATTTACACTAACAGGACCTATAAGTATTTTACCTTTGGGTGTTAATCTTTTTTTTAATAAAACTACAGAATTAGATCTGAATTTTATATAGCTACCATCTGATTTTAGTATTTCCTTTTTTAAAGTTACAATTATAGCTTTTAGTTTAGTTTTTTTAGGTATTCAATTATTAGATCTTGTTTTTTTTACACTAACTTTTATAAAATTACTAATATTTGATATTTTTCTGAATGAACCGCCATATAAATGAAATGCCCTCACTGATCATACACCACACTTGTCTATTGGTTTTAAATTTGTTTCTTTTTGTACCATTAAATTAATTTTTTAACAGACCTTAAATTAGGTTTAAACGTAGCCTGTTTATTTAAATCTTGTTTTCTTATAAATGAAAAATTTATAAAATCTTTAAAAAAATCAAATAATTCTAAAACATTAGACTGCTTTATTATGGTATAATTTTTATTGGATTTATATAAATTAATACATACAACACTACCTATTAACAGTAATAATCCAATAAATATAAATTCAGCACTATTTATAGAATAATAACTTAAAGTTAATGGTGTAAAATCATTCATAATAGTATTATTTAAAGCCTCGTAATAGTCATCATATATATCTATAACGTTTAATTCTATAGGTAAATATAATTCTAATTCAGAAAATAAATCCATATTATAACACATTAAAAAAAGAAAGGTAGATGGTATATTATATAGCATAGAATTTATATTATTATTAATTTTTAAATGTAAACCATCTATATTTAAATAAAATAATAAAACAACAGCAATAAATATAATAGTAAATTCCGCAACCCATAAAAAACCAGTAAAAAGTTCTAATTGATATAAACAAATAAATAAACCAAAAAAAATTATTTCTAAAAAAACATATAAAAGTATATAGTAAAGATTATTATTAACAGTTAATAAATAAAGTATGTATACAATAAAAAACTGTATTAAAAAATTTTCTAAAAAAAAAATAGGAGTTATTAAATCCACGCAAGATACTAAAATTTTACTAGTATTTATGTGATTGAAAATTGAGTACAAAAAAAATTGTAAAAACATATAATTTATTATAGAAAAATTCTTATAATATTATAAAAAATAGTAATCAACTGATGTAAACATAATTAAAAAATTTGGTAATTCTCAACCACCAAAAAGTATTATACTTATGACCATAGAGAAAAAAAATAAATGAAAATACTCACCTAAATAATAAAGTGCAAAATAAAATCCACCATATTCAACACTATAACCGGTTACTAATTCTGATTCAGCCTCTGATAAATCAAAAGGGGCTCTATTTGTTTCTAATAAAAATGTCATAAATATTAAACCAGCAATTCCAAAAAATATAAAAATAAATCAGATTATTTCCTGGTAAATAACAAAAACTGAAAAACAAAATGATTCAGAAAGAAAAATTAAATTAATAGTTAATAAACCTAAAAATATTTCTATATTTAACATTAAAATAGCGCATCTTACTGATGCCATAAAAGCATATTTACTTCTACTGAAGTAACCAGTAAGCATAATACAATAACTAAAAATAATAGAAAGTATTGTTGCATAAACCATATTATATTCTATATCATAAATTGATACACTTGGTCCCCACATAGAATTCATTCAAAAGGTATAACAAGTAGATCCAGCAACTGACGGCATAGCTACGAATCAAAATTTACTTGATCCTTCTGGTACAACTATACCCTTAATAAATAATTTAAGGGCATCAGCAATATATTGTAATCTACCCCTGTATCCAACATAATCAGGACCTACTCTTCTTTGAACTAAGCTTAAAACTTTTCTTTCAATTAAAGTAATAGACGCAATAACCATAGTAATAAGTAATATACATACAATATTATATATAAGCATAACTAAGTATAATGGTAAAGATAGTATGTTAATAAATAAAGGATATATTCAAAGACCCATTCAATTAATAATTATTTTGAATAAACTTCATATTCAGTAAAATGTCTATTTATTAACATTAATCTAACAGTAGAACCAGGAATTCCATTCATTTTAGCTTTATTTAATTGTAAATATCTAATTTTAAATATATAATACGATATTCTTTTGTATCATCTAGGTAAACCTAAAGTAGTGGATGTTGATGCTCTTCTTTCTACATGTGAATCAAAAATCATTAAAAAAAAAAACATAATACCAATCAATACTATAAAGTGACCTGTTGTAGACATAGAATGTCATCCCATAAAAACTACAGGATAATCGTGTATTCTTCTAGGCATACCTGAAAAACCTAAATAAAAAAGAGGAATAAAAGTAAGTCATTGACCACCAGAATAGTAAATTAAATGCATATAACCAAACATTCTAGAATATTTTATACCAAAAAGAGCATTGAAATAATAATAAAAACCTGAGAAAATAGCAACTACTGTAGCACCTGCTAGCATAATATGAAAATGTGCGACGACATAAAAAGTATCATGCATAGATACATTTAAACTAACGTGTGATAATCACATACCTGTAAAACCAGCTACTAAAAATAATAATAAAAATGACATTGAAAATAAAAATGGTAAATCAATTTTTAAAGCTCCATTAACCATTGATAGTGTTCAATTTACTACTTTAATTGTTGCTGGCATAGAAATCATAATAGTAATGGTACTATACATAGTTCTACTTCTGTGATCTAGTCCAACTAAATACATATGATGACCTCAAACTAAATAACCCATATAAGCCATGACATATATAGCTCATATCATATGATGTTTAGAAGCAACTCTTCTTGTATTATTATGAGGTACTATCATATTAATAAAACCAAAGGCAGGGATAATTAGTACATAAACTTCTGGGTGTCCGAAAAATCAAAAAAGATGTTGAGAAAGTATAGGATCTCCACCATATGCATATTCAAAAAATGTTGTTTGTCAATGTCTATCAAAAGCCATCATAATTACAGCAGCACCTAACACAGGTGTAATTGTAGCTAGCATTCTTAATGTTAAAAATATAGATATGGTAATAAATGGCATTAATACTCTTCTATGTCTAATACCAGGCATAGCTAATGTTCTTCTAGTAATTAAAAGATTTGTAAATGATATAGTAGTACTTATACCAGCAAAAACTACCGATAATATTAATATATCTTGTGAACCAACACCTGTATATTTTATACTAGAACTGAATGGTGTTATAAAAGTTCAACCGGCTGTAGTAAGTGTTCTAGCAGAACATTTTGTAACAAATATTTTTTTTCTTCTAGATTGTACAACTCTATCTGCAGCGTATCAAAATGATTCTGGGTAATTTATAATAGTTTTTCACATCATTAATTTTAATGGTACAAATGAAAATACTGAATACTGAGGTAATTTTATAACCTTTCTAGCTTTTCAAAAAAAAGAATGATCATCGGTTATTTCTTTTTTTAAAAAATCTAAGTAAAATAAATAATCATTTTTGTATTCTTTATATTGACTATATTTTATTTTTTCTAAAAATGGGAAAGAAAATGAAGTTTTATCATAATAACGTCAAAACTGAGGTCTTAAAAATCCAATTTTAGCAAGTAAAATGTAACCACAGGGTTGAATTCAAAAACCTATACTATTTAATCTAGGGTATGCGACATCCTTAGAACCTACATGATACGGAATAAGAAAATTAGCAAAACCACCAAAAAAAATAGGAACAACAACAAAAAATACCATTATTAAACCATGTGCTGTAACAACCTGTAAATATCTTAAAGAATCACCTTTAAAAAATGGACTACCTGGATGTGCTAATTCTAATCTAATCATTGTTGCTAAAGCAGCACCGGAAAGTCCAGTTATCATACTAAAGTATAAATAATTAATTGCTATCCTCTTATGGTTAATTGTATAAACATATTTTTTTAGGATATGTTTTCTTAAATCATTTAAGTATATAAATAATTTTTTTATCCTATCTAAGTAATAAAAATAATTATTCACTGAGACCTTTAAACATTTAGTCTGCTCTATAAAATCAACTCACATAAAAAAAAATTTAATTATATAAAAGTAAAATACAAAAGGCTATTAAAAAAAAAAGCATAATATTGATTTACACATAATGTAATAAATAAATTTAAATTTCAAAAAAAAATTATAATAATTATAAAGAAAAAATTTAAATTTAATTTACATATTGATAAATTTTTAATTTTTAATAATACAGAAATAATTAATACTACCATATATATCAATATTAAATAATATATTATTATATGTGTTTTTATTAAAAATTCAAAAAAAAATAATAATGTAAATAAAATAGTTATAGTAATTAATGCAACTATTGCATAAAATATTTAAAAATTTAAATGATATAGGTATTAAATGTATGTATAATTGAATCCCTAATAACAAATTTTCTATACTGATCAAAACCAGTTAAAGTAGATGTATTAATTCAATAAAAAAAAGGATACTTTTCAAATCTATTTAAATTTACATTAAAATTTAATATCCTATCTAATAAACCATAAAAAAATAATTTTAAATCAGAGAAAAATACTCTAATACCTAACTCTCTTCCATTTAAATAAAATCAATAGTAAGGTACGTCTAAATATTTTCTAAGTATAAACTTTAATCATGGGTACATATAAGCTCAAGACATCATATAAATAATTATAAAATTTTGAACATTAGCTACTAAAAGTGGATATCTAACCCTACCCAATTCATTTATTCTTAATACAAAAAAAACTCAAAATAGAAATATAAAAACAAAATGTCAAAATTTTAATAATAAACAAACAGTAATATAATTATTAGACAGTCTTGTTCTTCTAGAGTCCATTTCAAGTGTTCAAATATACTCGTCATAATCAAAAGATCAAGTAATGTTAGCAAAGAAACTTATTATGTGGAAAAATTGATAAAATTCCAATCATAAAATATATAAAAGTAATAATGTAATAGTTAAGATTATGGTATTTTGCTTATTAAATAAATTTCACTTTAAAGTTAATTGTAAATAGTAACCTAACATTATTATAGCTACAGAAGGTAATAATTTTATTAAAAATCATCTTCATGAAAATAAATGTGTTTTATAGATCTTTATCTGATCATACATATAAACTGGCTCAGAAGAAGCATTTAATGTTAGGTAGAAGAAAACAGAAAAAGTACCTACTTCAATAAGTCAAAAAATAACATATGTTCTTTTTCAAAATCTTTGAATTGCTGCAGTAAATTTACTATATTGATATTTTTTTACAAAAAATACAAAACCCGATAATAATCAATATAAAAACATAGCTACAAGTATTCAAGCAAATAATATTTTATTAAAAGGTAATAGTCTAACATACATTAAATAATAAATAGAAGATAATCCCAATAGTAAACCAACTAATCAAAATCTTAAACCCCTTCAAATATATTTTATACCCGAAAAAATATTATTTAAATTATTTTTATTTGTGTTCAAGTAAAAACCTCAGTAAGTCTGTTTTAATCTAAAATCAAATCTATTAAAATTTATAGTTTTTAAATATAATAAATGTAAATTTAAAAATAACTTAAAGAATACTGAATCTAATAGTTTATTTAAATTAAAATCATTAAAAATATTTAATATATTATTTCTATATAAAAAGTTACTTTTAACATTATTTATTTGTGATAAATTGTCTAAATAATTAGTTAAAGATTCAAATCTTAAAAATGAATCTTTATATGTAACATATAATTTATTATTTATAACGTAGTAGTGTTTTATATTTAATTTAATACTAGAAAATTTTAATTTAAATTCTAAAAATAAAATTATTGGTTGAATTAAAGTATTAATATATGTATTAACATTATAGCTAAAATTATGTACTGCAGATTCAGAATTTAACTCATATAAATCATTATTTATTTCATCAACAGGTGATTCTAAAGTGCTATCTAAATTAAATTTTAGTTTTATAGTATTGATAGGTGAGCTATTATTTTTACCTGTCATTTCTATTTTACTAATTTCTTTCCTGCATAATCTTAATACTTCGTAGGATAGTGGTAACTGTTCATTAACAGTACCGTTGAAGTCAAATCAATATTCATTATAATATTTATTATTCATTAAAAATTACAAATTAGTATTGCGAGAGAAGCAGGAATCGAACCTACGCTAACGATTTTGAAGACCATTGTTCTACCATTAAACTATTCTCCCTAAAAAAAATTAAATTAAATTACTTTATAAAATTATTTATAATTTTAATAGTATAAGTATTAAATTTATTTATTCAATTAAATGATTGATATACATACAGTAGTTCAAAATTTAAGTCTAAACCTTTATCATGAAAAAATTTATTTATAATTGAAAATTGATAAAATTTTAAAAAAATGTCTAAATATAATTTATTAGAAACTCTTAATAAATTTAGATTAAGATAACTTAAGGAAATTAAAATTAATTGTACAACTCATTTAATACCTAAGGAAATTTCTGCTATCAGTATTATTGGGTTATAAAATCTATGTTTTAGGGCCCTAGAAAAAAATATGCTTAAAATAAAAGAATATAGTAATCATCATAAATAACCAAAATTCATAGTAAATTTATAAAATCAAAAATAAAATGCTACAACAGCAATAATATTAATATATAGACATCAGTATGCACCAGTTCTATAAGTTTGCCTATTTCTAGAGTATCTACTTTTATTGAAAACTTTATTTTTTCTCAAATATAATATTACAGAACTATTTACTGATAGATCTGATATATATTTAACAACATTAGACGCAGAGAAGGAAATTTTGTATAAATTCTTTAAATTATTTAAAATAGAGTTATTGAATACGACATTTAGGTATAAATGTTTATTATTACTTAAATTATAAACAAAGTTATTTTCTAATAAAAATAAAAATTTAAATTTAGTATAGTTTTTTATATTGGATTTACTGCTATTGCTTAAGGAAATAAAAGTATCTGGATAGCAGTGTACTACAGAACAATTAGGATTTTTTACAGTTAAATTTATATATTTAGAGTAATCATGGAATTTATTTAAATCTAATAAGCTTATATTTAATTTACTCGACGATAATGAATACCTGTTTAATAATAGGTACAAAATAGAATCTAAAGTATATTTATTATAAATTTCAGTAAAATAATTTTTAGATAAAATTAAATAAATATTAAATAGAGTACTATTAAAATTACTATCTATACTTAAATTATTACTTATAAATTTAAAAGTTAAATAACTATCTTTAAATGATATTTTAGTGTTTTTATTACTATCATTTAGTGAATTATTGATATTTGTATGTATTAAATGTAAATTTGGTCAGTTTTTCTTTCTTTTTATTTCAATTGAAGCTATATCTGAATCAGATAATAAATATTTATATAGGTATAAATTTTTATTAAAAAAAAATATAAATAGTAAATTAAGAAAATAATTATTTTTATTTTTCTTTAAAAAACTAATTCTATCGCCTGTTACTAATATCAGTAACAAACTAATTATTGAATTAATTAAGATATAAGATATAAATCATGTAAAGTGTAAAATAAAGGCTACCATAATATAATTATAGTTAAAAACTTATAATAATTAGTTTTTTAATATTAATTTTTGATAAAAATAATGTGTATTTAACACTAAAAAATGACTGCTATAAGCAGATAATTTTAATATAGTTTCTGTATATGTCCTGAATCTTAAAAATTCAGGTGAAGATGTATGTCTTCTATTAAAGAAGTGAGTAGGTCAAATCAATTCTATTATAGTTGATCAAGCTATAAAGTTCATAGCTCCGTATATAAATATAAAAGTTGCAATTTGTTCTACCACAGCTTTTTTAGTTAAATCATCGTTTAAATCTAGTAAAAATAAATAATCTAAAATCTTTCTTATATATTATATATTAAATTTAATAATTAATCTAAATAATCCACCGACAGGTTCCCCTACCAGTACCTTGTGTCAACTTCACTCAAATCACCAATACTAGATTAGATACTACTTATAACTTTCACCGTTAAAAAATAACTATTTAAACAAATAAATTTTTATGAAAGGACTTTTAAATCTTACACCAGCATCGACTCTCCGAGCGTGATGGGCGGTGTGTGCAAAATTTGACAATTAATTCACTGTAACATTATAATTTACAATTACTAACGATTTCATCTTCATGCCTCAGAATTTCATGAGACAATCTGAACTAAGATAATTTTTAGAGATTTGCTTAAAATTAAATTTTAGCGTCTCTTTGTTTTTATCCTTGTAACACGTGTGTAGCCCAACGTATAGAGACCATAGGGACTTGACTTCAGCCTAAAACCCCTATAATTGATAGTGAAAAATAGATTTATCAGTAATCAATCATAGATTAAAAAAGAATAGTACAACTAAAAATATAATTAATTAACTAAATACTTTTTTATAGGGTTGCATTCGTTTAAAAAAACTTAATCCTAAACTCTACAGCACGAACTGACGACAGCCATGCAATACCGCGCCATACCACTTAACTATAAAATTAATTATATTACTGATAAGGCTACAATCGTTGGTAAGATTTTGCGTGGATTATCGCATTAAACCACATGTTCCACCGTTCGAACAAATTCCCGCCAATTCAGTTAAGTTTTAATCTTGCGACTATACTACCCGAGTAGAGTACTTTGCGTTAGCTATCACTGATTAATAAATCATGAAGTACTCATCTTTTACAGTACGGACTACTAGGGAAACTAATCCTTATTGATCCCCGTACTTTCATACATAAGATAAAATTTGTGTTAGGTAGATACCTTAGTTTATGGTGAGCTATATAGTGTTATTGCATTTAATCGCTGTGCTATAAGTCTCTGCTCTCTTTACACAAATTAGAATATATAAAATTTTTTAGTACTATCTATAGTTTTTATACGATTTAATAGTAATTTTTATAATCTCCTTAGTATTTAATACACTCAGTCACTATGGATAACGCTTACTCCTCATGTATTACCGCGGCTGCTGGCACATGTATTAGCCAGAGCTTCTCTTAAAATTTACTCAATATGTTAATTTCCGTATTAAACTTTACAGTATAGTTACCTTCTTCATTTCCATTAGTTCGCTGGATCACGCTTCCGCGTATTGTCCAAAATTCCCCACTGCTGTCGAATAGATAGGGTAGTTTCCATACCCGTATGTGGTTGAACAATCTTTAAATTCAACTAAACATATAGGCTTATTTTATTAAAAACAAATAAATGTTAAATAACTTTAAAAATAATTACCTAATATTATACATATCGATCCTTAAGCTGCTAAAAAAAATAAAATAGGTTATAAATAAATTAATTATCAGTATTTTAAATAAAAATAATAATTTTGAGCATTTTTTGTTATTTTTTATCATAAACTGTTTAAGTTAAACTTAAGGGTACAATAATTTATATTACTCACCTTGACGCTATATAATTTAAATATATATTTAAACCTATATAAAACTCGCATGTGTAAGGCGTCTAATTAGCGTTAATCCCGAGCCATGATCACACTCAAAATAAAAAAATGATTACAACCTAAAATTTATTAATTAATTATCATGAGTACTTTCTCATTTCATAGTTAGTTTCAAATCTTTTTCTTGATATAGTATTTAGCATTTTAGGTAATCCATATACATTTCATCAAAGTAAAAAATGTTCAAAAGGTAAAGCACATACTCTTATGGGCATGTGATGATGATATCTACCACAAATTTCAGCACACTGACCATAGTAAAAACCTACATTATCAATAAAAAATGTATGATGTGTAGATCTTCCTGGGACACAATCAATTTTTATACCTAAACCTGGTATAAATCATGAGTGAACTATATCATATGAGTTAGTAATAAGGGTAATATTAACATGGGCAGGTATTACCAAAGTTTTTTTGGTTCTTAATAGTCTTCTAGCTAAAGTAACTGATATTAAATCACCTCTATTTTTATTTTTTTTTATTAATTTATACTGTGTTGTTTGGTCATAAACAGATTGCCTTAATAATTTGTCGCTTGATAAATAAGGTTTTCCTGAATATTTTACAACTTCAGTTTTATTACCATTTTCATCTTTAAAGTGCTTTATTTGTGGAGCAACTACCTTTTTTCTATTATATCTTTTTTGTTTTAAAGTTAAATAAATGGTATCTTGAACTAATTTATGTTGCATTTTAGGGGAGTTAGAATTAAATCTAAATCTAAATAGTTCTACATTATTCTCTGTATTTTTATTTTCAAAGAATTCATTATTTATAGTTTCTAGACCTATTGGGTATTTTATTATTCTTAATGGTAAAATATCACCCTGACTTCTTTTAGTTCATCTTGAAAACTCATCAAAATCTTCATGCTTTACTAAATTAGTATAATCCTGTACAATGCTATTTCTACAAGAATTATAAAGTATGTGTTTAAATATTTGTTTAGTATCATTATTTAATTGCATTTTTGATTCACTAAAAATCTCATGTTGAAATAAATATTTAAAATATTTTTGGTAAAGTGATTCTTCGCTTAATGCAGCAAATGGTATATTAGCAGTAATGTTTGATTTATTTAGTGCCTGGGTATTTTTACTTGTACTTGCATTAGATAAATAGAATAGTTGATCTCCGCTAAATAAAACTTTAGGTGATGTATATAAATTAGATGAGGCTTCAATAATATTAATTTTTTCAGAATTATCTAATATTATAGGGGAGTTAAATGTAATATTATTAGTTACGTTTAAAACTTTATATTGATTTATTAAACCTAATCTTAATTGTTCTTGCGGTGATATTACATGCGCTTTATTTGTCTTACCTGTTTCTTGAAGAGATCTATTTCAATAATTCTTTACTCATTTATTCTGTGATCTTAATTGTAATACATGTAAATAATCATCTGCAGTTTGTAATTCACCAAATGTATTAATATTTCATTTATTATTACCTATATTTTTAGGTGTTGATAAAATATCTGTAAAATTTTTTAATTCAAATTTATATATTCAATATCACTGTCTTGCTCTAATTCTAACAGTAAATAAGCTAGATTCATTTTGTCATTCTATTAGTCTTAGAATTAAATTAGAATTAGCTAATATATTTATACATCATATTAAAGGTATAATACATGCTAAAAAATCACCTCATTTTCCATGTGGCCTAAAACTTGTTGAAATTTTAGGTTTCATTTTTAAAACTCTATATCTAGCAACCCTTAAAATTAAAAAATAATAAAAAGATCATACTAATGCAAATCAAAATCATCATCAATACTGTCATTGAGCTAAATGTATTAATACATCAGAACGTAAAGATGAGAAACCAATATTAAAATTTAATTGATATGACGCTTCTGTTCATAGATTTCCTCACATATAAATTAAAAATATTATAAAATGTACTTTGAAAGTAAGAAAAAGAAAAAAGAAAATAATATAAATTTGTTTAGTTGATCAATAGAATATGTATAGTTATAAGACTGTCTTCAATTTATAAAAATAGCAGATACAAGCAGTATTATAACAAATCAATTTAATATACTTGAGGCATTTAAAAAATTTAAATCGGGTTGATATAAATAAGAATATGAATTATTATTTAAGATAGATTTTAAATCAGACATACTATTATATTTATTCAATACTGTATTAAATAAGTATAAAACTACCACATATGATACTAAAATTAAAATTGATATAGAAATGGTAGATGCTAATGAAGTATTAGAATAGAATTTAGAATTTAGAATAGATCTACTCGAACTTAAGTATATAGTTTTCTTACCTTTTTTTACATCAAAAAATATACTATAAAATAATCTATAAGAGTAAAAAACACCCATAACTGCAGCTAATACAACAAAACTTAATAGAATATAATAAAACGAATAATTATCATTCAACCCTATAAATAAAAGATGCTTAGTATAAAAACCTAAAGATAAAGGTAATCCACTTAAATTTAATAAACATATAAAAGAGGCTAAACATTCAAATGGTAGATATTTATAAAACCCACCCATTCTTTTAAAATCCTGTATATTCCTATTAAATCTATTAACATTTCCCATACATAAAAATGTCGCTGCTTTAAAAAATCCATGGACATATAAATATAATATCACAAATTCTAAAGATCCAGTAGCATACGAAATCATTAAAAAACCACAGTGACTAATTGTGGAATAAGCAAGAGTTTTTTTAGTATCAGACTGAAATGCTGATACTATACCTCCATATAATGCAGTTACAGCACCTACTAATGGTATTATATAATATGCATATACGCTTAATTCAAATAATGGAGTTAATCTTAAGAGTAAGTAGATACCAGCTGAAACTAAAGTAGCTGAGTGTATTAATGCTGATGCTGGGACTGGAGCTTCCATGGAATCTGGCAGTCAAATATGGGCTCCTATTTGGGCAGATTTTATAAACGCACAACCTATAAAAAAAAAACTTATAATTTCTATTAAATTTATAGAAAAATAAAATACTTCGATATTATAAGCTTCATATAAATATATTTGATTATTAAATGACATTATATCTAAATTAAACATAGTATTGAAAATTAATAATATAGCAAAAAATAAAAATAAATCACTTACTTTATTGAATGAAAATGCTTTAAATGCCGCTTTAAATGTACCTACCCTAGTAGATCAGAAATTAATTAGAAAAAATGAAGTTAAACCGATTAATTCTCAACCTAAAAACATAACTATAAAATTACCAGAGGATACTAATAGAATCATACTAATCATAAATGCATTTAAAAAAAGTAATAAACGTTCTACTAATGGTTCATATCTAAAATATGAAAATGTATATATATATACAAAAACACCTATAGATAAAGTAAGAAATGAAAAACTAATTGACACAGCGTCTATTAATAAATCAAATGAAATTTTATAACCACTCGATAAATACATTCATTTACCTAAATTTATGTAATAAAACATATTATTTGAAACAATTAAATTAAAGTAATATATCATCGATAATCAAAATAAAATAATGGTGATTAAATTAATTACAAAAACTCCATATAAACCTAAGTAACTTAAACAAAATAAACTAACAATAGTACTAAATATAAATAGAAAACCGAAGTAAATAAATAGAGGATACGAATTAATAAAATCTATATTAATAGTATAAAAATTAGAAGTTAATATATTGCCTGCAAGATTATTATATTCCGTTGAATCTAAGAAAAAAACTAAATTATCTGCACCAGGTATATATATATAGCTATCTAAAATGTAGATAATTTCCATAGATGATAAGTATTTAAAGAAAATAAAATAATTTCAATTAAAATTTGATTGACTTAAATAAGTAGCTAAAAAAATATAATAATGATAAAAAAACGTACCCTTAATAGATAGGTATGTGTATAAAGGTAAAATGGACACATTAACCTTCAATTTTTCCCATAGAGTACAGCTATCTAAATATAGTGGTCAATCTGTATTATATGATAAATATAATATATTATATTTATATATACCAAATTTAATTCAAAAAAATAAAATAAATAAAGTCACCATTAGTGACACTGCAATTCAATCTTTATTTTTAAACTTTGTACATAAATTAGAACATAGCGAATTAGCATCTTTAAAAAATCACTGTACTGTAGACAAAATTACAAATTAGTTGCTTTTCTTTAAAAATTTTGATTTTAAAATTGAATTATATGTATATAAATCTGTAATAAGAGGTCTTCTTAAAAATGGATTTCCTAAATATATAAAAATATAAGCAAAGGAAAATAAAGTACCATGATTACCGTTTATTCTGTTATAAAATCTACCATATGGTAAAAAAGATGTGACGTATATAGCGCTACATAAAAATGTTCAGAAAGTATATTGATATAGTAAATCATCTTCTATAGAATAATATTTAGGGGATAATATTTCACTTCTATTTATAATAAAATTAGCAGCTACTACATTTCTTTTTGAATAATTATTTTGTTCATTAACACCATGTATAACAGGCTGATAAAATAAAATAAAAAAGTAATAAATCAGACCAAACATTCCAATTTTATGAAATGGGCAGACTGTTAATCAAGCCATAAAAGGTCTAAAATATCAATGTGGAGCTACAGATAAAAATCTTACATCATTAATAAAACCAATATCACCTCACATAAATAATTCATATGATAATGCTTCTGGTTCTGGATAAATGTTTAAACTGAATATTACTAGTAATGCAAGTAATTCAATCATAGCACCTAATTCATTTGCAAGTGCTTCGTCAAACCAAACCATTTCTGTTTCTAAACCGTCCATTGAAGATTCATTTTTTCAATCATAATGCATATCTACACCGTGAATTAGTCCTAAATAAGCTAAGAAAAAGGCTACAACGTAATGTAAATATGCAAGTCTAATTATAGTATCCGTATTTAATTCTTTAGATGTAAAAATTCATCAATAAAATTTACCCTTACCAGCAAAAAAAGTATCATATAAATTTGCAGCAATAGCTAAAGTAATATCACTTAAATGAGTACAACATAAAACTAGTCCTAAAAATACAACAACTTGAAATATTAAAAATGAAAAAACTCCACTTTTTCAAGCGGATTCTTGTTCATATTCAAAATTATTTAAATATAATTTTCTAAATAAATGAAAATATGAAAATATGAAAAGTAAATCAACCCCTCTTTCATGAAGTCAAAAAAAATCATCTATATATAAGTCTTCAACATCTTCCTCTTCTCTAACCATAGGTATTAACATTGGTTCTGGTATTAAACTAAATGCTAGCATAGTACCACTTACTAATTGACTAACAATTGTTAAAAATACGAAAAAACCAAATAAGGAGTTGATATCGTGGAAGCTAACAGTCATTATCATAAAATATTGAACTGTTTTTTTTACGCCCGCTGGTGCATATGTACCTTTATTTCATTCCATAGTATTATTTTAATACTATACTTAGATATTATATACTTATATTACCTTGTAATTTTAATCTATTAAATTTAAATTTATTATTATTAATTAAGGATATTTTTTTTATTTTTATTTTTGATGCAGATTTTTTTCTTTTTGGTGCGGCTATATTTAATTAATTTTTGTCTATAAATATATGTAATTATAAAGCATATATATTAAATATAATAAGAAAAATAATAATAAAATCAAAAAACATATAGTAAATAATTTAAGCCTAGCATCCATATTATTATCTATGATTATTGCAGCTATCAAGGCTATAATTTTGAGTAATCAAAAAAGTACAATGGGTCAAGTAAAAGATGCTAATATAAATATAATTACTATAAATAATGTTATCAATACTATTTTTGCAATCATTATAATAACTTTAAATTGTGGAGCTCATAAATCGTACAACTCGCCTAATCAATTCATATATAACATAAAATGCAGTTGTTTCTCTCAACCAAAAAAAAAATTAATTATTAAATATACTCAACCCAATTAATTAATTAAATATTATTATTTAATGCCACTTAAAAAAACATATAATTATATTTATTTACGTTTTTTAAATTTATAAATATTTATTATTATTAAAATATTTTTTACAGTTAAAATTAAGATAAGAATCCATAAAAATGATATTAAAGAATAAATAAATAATTGCATCGAAAAACAGGCATACACTGTAATTAATAAACAATAGAAAAAAATAATTAGATGTAGGGTAATAATTGGTATTGATATTATAATAAATACTTGAATTGGTACTTTTATATAGTTTAGTAAAACAAATCTTATTAAAAATAATACAGATATTATTATACTACAAGTAACTATAACGTATAGCAGTATAAGTAAATATATGTATATAATAATAATAGTTAGTATTGAGTATTTAAAAAAATCTGGTGTTTTTTGATAATCAATGCTTAATGTATAGAATAGTCTAATATAATATATAATATAATCATTTATAATAAGATTATAGTCAAATAAGTATAAAAAATTTAACACTGTATTATTAAAAATCTGTCTATAATCTATTAGAAAGGAGTAATATAAAAAGGTATTTATATAAAAGTAAATAATTTTAATTTTATATTAATATCGGTTTAGGTACACCATAAAAAAACAAACTAATATAGCCAATAAAGAAGTTTTTTATATTTATAAAAAAATACATTTATATAAATTAAATATTTTTAATTTTATATTAAGTACAGTATATTTATATCTTAAAAAAATGAAAAAATTATTAACTTGTATGCGATACCTTAAATTTATTTAAAAAATACTCATCATATTATATTGTGTGTATGGTGTATATCATTATATATATATACTTATTATATATATATATATATATATACTTATTATATATATATATACTTATTATATATATATATACTTATTATATATATATATATACTTATTATATATATATATAC
>Ga0302296_1000951_pt1 | contig 22375 bp, 15 predicted proteins | sample III_Fen_N3_1_FD_194546 | JGI IMG/M metagenome (GOLD analysis project Ga0302296, IMG submission 194546) | Peat permafrost microbial communities from Stordalen Mire near Abisko, Sweden - III_Fen_N3_1 | ecosystem: Environmental > Terrestrial > Soil > Wetlands > Permafrost | place: Sweden: Abisko...
AACATATTCATGAAGTCGCCTCCCGGATTATATGAATCTTCTCCTCCTCCTCCTCCCGAGAATCCTCCGCTTGTCGATAATTCATCCATACTGACTTCTGCCGAGGAAATATTTTTTACCCTTTCTGAGATGTAATTCTTTATTTCAGGTAGAGAACGCTTGCTTTTCTTGTCCCAATTCTTAGAAAGACTTACAGTTACAGTTGCTTTGTCTTCCTCTATCCGACTGACAATCTCTTCTTTCTCAGGAATGGCAGCGAGCCGCGATTCTATTTCTGCTACTACCGCATCAGTCTTTTCAAGCGTTGACCCACCAGGCATCACAACAGAAAGTCTGAAGTCAGGTGTCTGGATCTCCTGTGTATCGTTCAGGCTCAGTGTAAGACTGATAAGTAATGCAGCGAAGAAAATAATCAGAGTTCCGATAATTGTTGTGGCAGGCTTTCTCATGCTAGCTTTTAACAATAAATGATAGCCCTGGATAAGTCTGTTATGTATTGAAAGCTTTTTAAATATTTCTGAATTGGTATTGCCAGTCCTGGTAAGAAGAAAAAATGTTGCCATTGGGATAAAAAAGAGAGCAACCAGAAATGATATAAGGAGGGTTGAAATAATTGAAACCCCGATGTTTTTGCCAATCATTTTCACCAGGAAGTTGTTTGCAAAAATAAAAGGAAGAAATACGATTATTGTTGTAAGTGTGCCGGCAAAAATGGATCGCCAGACTTCTGTAGTGCCCTGTTTCACAGATGTGGCCGGATCTTTTCCCTGGCCTGCCAGCCGGTAAATATTTTCCAGAACCACCACCGAATTATCAACCAGCATACCTATTGCCAGGGCCATACCAACGAGTGTCAGGCTATTAATTGATACATTGTAAGCGTAGAAAAAGTTAAAAGCACCATATACTGAGACAGGTATGGAAATTGCTATTATCGTTACGAGGCGCATATTCCGAAGAAAAAACCATAGAATCAGCACCGCGAGAAGTCCTCCGGTAATTGCCAGATGTATTATCTGATTAATATTTTTTTCAAGCAGTTCAGCTGTATTGCTCTGAACTACTATTTCAACTCCTGCAGATAAGAGTTTCCTGTTAAGTTCCTTAACCAGGTTTATTGCAGAATGAGACAGATCAATAAGGTTAGCCTGGTTGTCGTTTATAAGAGTAACCGTAACTGCATCCATCCCGTTTACCCTGCTGTATGAGCTCTGCTTTTTTACACCATAAAAGATGTCTGCTACATCCCGAAGGAGAATTGGCCCATCATTTTTAATTATCAGATTGCCGATCTCTTTAACATCAGTATATTCAGACGTTACATTAACGAACAGCTTATTGTTCCCGTTTACAACCTTCCCCGCAAAAGCCTTGTCGGTTCCGTTATTATTAAGCAAATTTCTGACCTGACCAATCGAGATTCCATTTGCCTTGCACGCTTTCTCATTAAGCCTGACTTCTATCGAATTTTCCTGACCTCCATATACCTGGACCCCTGCAATTCCTGCAATATTCTCAAAATCGGGTTTTATATCCCTGTCAGCTAAGTTTCTTATCCTGTCGATTCCTCCTCCTCCTCTTACCTGCAACGTGATGAATTGATTGGTAAGTTGTTTGAGATCGATTTTGAACACGCTTAAATAGAAATCTGCGGGTATCGTTGCTTTAACCGCATCAACTTTTTCCTGAAGTTTCAGGTTTGCATATTTGAGATTTGCGTTTTGGTTATAGTAGATAACAATAGTTCCATATTGAGAAGTGATATTGGACTCGATCTTCTCAATTCCCTCAAGAGTTCCGATCGCACCCTCTATTGGGATAATAGCCTGGGATTCAATGTAAGATGGATCCATTTCGAGAGGAGTTCCCACCTGGACTATTAGGGTTGGAAGCTGTGCGTTCGGTAACAATTCCACAGCCAGCTTTTTATACGAAATGTAGCCAAGCATCGTCAGCCCGATAAACAGCATGCTGATAAAAATTCTCCGTTTTAGAATAAAATCCATGTTTGGTCCTGTAATAAAATTATCCTGACTACAATGATGATTTGGCCCTCAGCCATGCACTGAAACTATCGAACACCCAGTAGACGCAGGGAATAACAACAAGCGTCAGAATTGTTGATGATACCATACCACCTATCACTGCAAGTGCCATCGGAGATCTTAGCGAAGCGCTTTCCCCGATCCCGATTGTAAGAGGAATGAGGGCAAAAATCGTAGTAAGACTCGTCATCAGGATTGGCCTGATTCTCTGAGACCCTGCCGTAATGATAGAATCTTTTTTCCCCAGTCCACTCTCACGCAGCTGGTTTATTCTGTCAATCAGGATTATTGCGTTACTTACAGCAATTCCGCAGAGCATTATTATTCCGATATATGCCATCATATTGAGTGACTTCCCGAATAACAGAAATGTGATTATTGTCCCTACTGCTGCGAAGGGCATTGTCAGAAGAATTACAAACGGTTGTATTACTGATTCGAACTCAGCTGCAAGAACCATAAACACCAGGATGACAGAAAGAATCAGCGCAAAAGAAAGATTCGACATAGTCTCTTTTCTTTTAAGCTCTTCCCCTGTTATGTCTATTTTATAATCAACAGGCAGATTTATACTACGAAGCGCTGATTCGGAATCTTTCACTATCCTGTCAAATGGTTTTGATTTATTTACCATTGCATAGATGTAGCAGGTTCGTGTCTGATTCGAACGTGTTATTTCACGCGGAGATAATACTGTCCTGATTTTGGCAAGATCACTGAGAGGCAGCTTCACAGTTCCGGAGGTTATCATCAGGTCCTGAAGTTGTTTAAGTGTAATATCTTCCAGTTTGATCGTAATATCCTTAAGTTCTCCTTCTTTTTCAAACTTACCGGCAGATGCTCCACTCAGATAACTTTTAATCTGGTTTATTACATTATCGACAGTGACACCAAGATAACTTGTTTTAAACCTGTCGACAGCAATTTCGACCTCAGGAGTACCCTCATCGAGCGAAGAGGTGATATTATATAGTCCGGTGTTCGATTGCAGCAAGTTCCTGGCTTCATTCAGTATTCGTTCCATCTCGCTGTAGTCTTTCCCTTTTATTTCCACGACAAAAGGGGCACTATTGGTACCCAGCGTAGTCTGAAGAGCAGTTTCCTCTCTGCTTACCAGAACTTTGATGTCTTTCGAAATTGTATTGAGGTATTGCTGAACCAGGGTCAATGATTCCTGGGAAGTCTTTGAGTATTCCTTTTTCAGAAACACTTTTATGTTGGCATAATTTTCATTTTTAGCTACTGTGGCCTGCGCTATAGTTGCATTGTTGTCACCCCCCGACTGACAATAAATCATGTCGATTTTATCACCAAGAAGTTCCCTTATTATACCTTCGGTTTTCTGCACAGTATTTTGAGTTCCTATAAGGTTTGTTCCTTCCGGGAGTGTTAATTCGATAGTGAATTCCGACGATGAAGCTTTTGGCATGAACTCACTTCCGAGTTTTGGGATTAGAAGTGCGCTGAGTCCCATAAGAATTACAGACAAAAGGATAACAATTTTTCTTTTCGCAAGAACCCCAGAAAGAAACCTGGAATACCATCTGAATTGTAAGGGACTCTTAATATGTTTTATCTCACTACCCTTTTTATCGCGAAACAGAGTATTCATGAGCATTGGGATTACAAACATGGCAACAAACAGCGAGGAGATCAAAGCAAACGCTACCGTCCATGCCTGATCCTTGAACATTTCTCCTGAAGCTCCGTGCAAATATACAATAGGAAGAAATACAACAATCGTGGTTACAGTGGAAGCGGTTATAGCCCCTCCAACCTGGCTCGTACCGTTTATAGCTGCATCTTTAAGAGACATGCCTTCCTCCCTGTTTCTTGTGATGTTCTCAAGCACAACGATAGCATCATCGACCAGTCTGCCTGCACCTAATGCGAGTCCTCCAAGTGTCATGATGTTTAAGGTTAAATGGCTGAAATACATCAGGTTGAATGTAGCAATTATTGAAATAGGAATTGCAACGCTGATCACCATGGTTGTACCTATGCGTCTCAGAAATACAAATAGAATGATTACTGCCAGGAAAATACCGATTAAAGTTGAGTTCTGAACCTCTTTGATAGCATTGTTTATGTATTTTCCCTGGTCCTGAACACCAATAAACTGGTAACCGGGAAGCGCTTTTGCAAGATCAATAAAAGCTTTGTTCAGGCTTTTGACAACTTCAACAGTGTTGAATTTAGGTTCTTTATAGATTGATAAACCAATGCATCGTTCTCCATTGATTGTTACAATATTCTGAGGATCCTTATTCTTGAACTCTATTTTGGCGACATCTCTCAGATAAACCGGAACCCTGCCGGCTGAAGTTGTATTTGCTGAAGCTGCAGTAGCAGATGAACCAGGCAGGCCCTGTGCCGAAGCGGGACCTGAAGAAGCCTGTTTAAATCCTACAACAATATTTTCAAGATCGTTAATGTCTTTAAGAACACTCACCCCCTTTACAACATATTTTAATCCCATATCCACAATAGATCCACCTGATACATTCCTGTTATAATTACTGATCTGTGCGGCAATAGCGTCAGAAGAGAGGCCGAATGATTCGAGAATATATTTATTTGTTACAATAACAACTTCACTCTCCTCAATACCTGTAAGCTTAATATCCGCGACACCTTCAATCCTCACTAGTTCATTCCTGATATAATTTTCAGCCACCTTACGGACCTCATCCAAGTTTGAAATATTTTTGTTTTTTAGTCCGACAATCATAACAGGAGCGGAGTTAGGATCGTACTGAGAAATGGTAAAGCTGGCCAGGTCGGAATTCTGCCGGAAATCATTCAGTTCTTTCTGAAGGTCCAGAAAAGCCTCATCCATGTCTTTATTCCAGTCATACTCAACGGTGATGGTGGCATATCCGACCTGGGAGACAGAAGTGACTTTGACAACATCACTCTGGCGTGTTGCGCGTGACTCAATCTGATCAACATAATTCTTCTCAACCTCTTCCGGTGGCTTTTGTCCGGCATTGAGTTCAATATAGATCTTAGGGTTGTTGAGATCAGGGAAGAGATCTGTCCCCAGTTTCCCGAATGAAATAAATCCAAGAAGGACTATTCCTAATACGAGCATTAAAACGGTAACCGGGTATTTTACAGCAAATTGAGCAATTCTGTTCATTTCTGTTATTTAATGATTTTAACCTTCGACTTATTGCTGAGTGTTTCAAATCCGCTTGTAACTATTCGTTCATTTTTTTCAAGACCTTTCATAACTTCAACATTTGCAGCATTTTCCAATCCTGTTTCAATTATTTTCTCATCAACAACTCCCCGGTCATATGTAAAGACAGTTTTTCCGCGCTGACGCGAGAGTATGATTGTTTTTGGTATCACAATAACCGAGTCTTTCCGGCTTGTAACAATATCTGCTTTTACAAACATTCCGGGACGCAGGAGATACTTCGGGTTGTTGATCGATATGGTTCCTTTGAATGTTCTTGTATCTGCATTGATTGCCGGGGAAAGCTGAGTGATGTTTCCAATAATAGTGTCATCCGGTATTGTATAATTCGTGAGCTTTACAAATTGCCCAGGTTTTATGATAGATATATATTTTTCAGGTAACTGAACATCCATATACATAGTCTGATAGTCCATTATTTTGGCAATTGTTGAACCTGTCTCGACCTGGGTGCTCTGGGTATAATACGGAAGGTCAACAATTACGCCGTCAATCGGTGAAATTACTTTCGTCTTCTCAAGCTGTAGCTTAGCGCTCTCAACTGTTGTTTTTGCATTCTCATAATTAATGCCGGCGGTCTTAAGCTCTTTCTGTGTAACTCCTCCTTTTTCAAAAAGCGACTCTTCCTTTTTAAGTTCAGTCTCGGTAAGCTCGAGGTTTAGCTGGTTAGTCTCAAGTTTAATCGAATTCACATATTCTTTGTCCTCGAGCCTGGCAATCAGTGCACCTGCCTTAATTTTATCTCCAAGCTGCCACATTCTTCCTGTTTCAGGGTTTTTTTCAAGAAAATATGAAGCTGTAATTTTTGATTTCATTAGTATCTCACCCTTAGGGAAAGCAGTACCAGTTGTATTTATAAATTCCTCAATTGATTTCAGCCTGAGGTTTTCAACTGAAACAGGAATCTCAATATCAGCTTTCAGGTTTTGATCCTGGTTTCTGCATCCTGTGAGTGCTAGTGCAGCAATTGCAATAATGAAAATTTTATCTTTCATTTTATAATTGATTAATTATTATTTATCTAATGTCATAACTGGTGTTACACTTTCCTTTTTCTCAAAATCATATAGGGTCTGGATCTTAAGATTTAGTAATTCAAGCTTGTAGGATATAAGTGAGTTTGTATATGTCAGCTGTTTTTCTGAGAGCTGATTCTGGAAAAGGTTGAGATCCATACCGGTCAGATCTCCGTTTTTATATCTTTCCAGATTAAGGTCATAGGTAAGCTGGGCATTTTTGACGTTTTGCCTGGCTATCTCAATCTGGTTTCTGAGATTTAGAAGATTCCTGTAGACTTTCCTGATATCAAGAATTATATTATTTTTTTCCTGTTCCAGAGATACCTGCGATGAGGCAATGGAAGCTTCCGATGCCTTAATCATCGATTTCCTTTTTCCCCAATCCCAAAGTGGTATTGAGAGTGATAAGCTTACTTCTTCATTGTCTGTCCTGCTATCTTTATCGAATACATTCCTGAAATTTGAATTATCGCCAAACAACCCAAGTGAAAGCCCCAGGCTCCCTTTAAACTTATTCTGGTCTTTTGTCTGAATCAGGTCGAACTCTGAATTCTCAATATCAATTTTCCGCTGACGTAGTTCCATCCTGCTGTTAAGCCCCTGATCAATTGCAAACGATATGTCAACAGCAACAGTATCAACGGCTATATTTGGTATTACCAAAAAATTGTCATAAAGACTCATTCCTACCAGTAATTTAAAATCATCCTTTGCATTCTCGAGTGAAACCTGTTTATTCTCAAAATCCGATTTAGAAGTTGCAAGGTTTAGTTCAGCCTGAAATAATTCTTCCCTTGGGGAAATACCAGCTTCAACTTTATTTTTAGATACTTCATAGCTCTTCTGCATATTCTGAAATGCCTGCTGTGATATCTCAAGACTTTGCTGCTGCTGGTACACAAAGTAAAAATCCTGAGTCACCTGCTTCTCAAGAGACAGTAATTGTATCGCATAATTCAACTGTGTGTTCTCAAGAGCCAGCTGAAGCTCTTTGAGTGCAAGTTTTGTGCGGTTATAAGTGAAAAGAGGCTGTTGAAGATTAATTGACAGATTATTATTAAATCCTTTTTGTTGTGAAGTAGCAAACTGGCTATAGCTGTCGAGGTAACCGAAAGTATTTGTAAGGGATACGGTAGCATCGGTCCAGATAATCGGCTGCATAATGGTGAATGTCCCGTATGTTTGAGTTTTCTTCTGGCTGTTATAACTTGAGATCAGGTCATTGAATGCTCTGTTCTGGCTATAACTGAACGGTGTGAGAAGCAAAGAAAACTGAGATTTCAATGAAGCATTCTGGGCGTTCAGGTTTTCCTGGCTTCTAACCAGACTAAGACGCGTTATCTTAATTGAAGGACTGTTTGATGCGGCAATGCTCAGCGACTTTTCAAGGGTCAGACCATCCTGGGAGTGGATGGGGACTTGCTGCATCAGAAGCAATAGAAGCGTTAAAAACATTATTTTGAATGTCATATTTGATTGTTTTATGTGCATATTTTTTATACTTAAAAGTATTTAAATTAACTATTAATATTCAACCATTACCCCTCCGGTTCTGTCCCCCTGCCATCCTAAAGATTTAACTCTTGCAACCAAGTGTAATCTCCCTTGAAGATCGAGAATATTCTCCCATTCAGGGGAGATGCCTCGGAGCGGCAGAGGGGTTTATTTCTGTTTAACCCACTTAACCGCATCCCCGATCACCATTCTGCCCGATGACTTATTGGTCAGGACCACTTTTGCAGTGTCGCGCGAAAAATAAAACCTTCCAAGATTATTCCATCCTCCTTCAACACGATCATACTCAACAGTTACTTCTTCTATACCCTGATCATGGTAAACCTTGTAATGAAGATCTTTGAAAATATTGTCATTATTATCATTGTCCTGATTATCCTCTCCGTTATCTATTACTACCTTTTGTTTTTTCCCTCCGTTAGCCTTCCCAATAAAACATTCGACGTCATAATAACCCGGTTCTTTAATTGTTGTGTACCAGGTTATTGTTTTATCGCCTGCTCCCGACCTTGTATACACAGCTGACCTGATATATATTCCATAATATGATGTAAGTACAATTGGTTGCCAGTATTGGGGAGTATTCCAGTTGGCTATTTTCATATAGGTGCCACTATTCCTGTTAACGACCCCAAGTAACTTTTTGAGAGGACTTGTGGTATTCTGTTTACTTGAAATAAAGCCATCGTCTTCATTGTCAACAACAATTTCTGAAGGATCTGTATAAGACGGAACTGAGGTAAGATTCTCTTCTCCTGTAAATTCTTTTGTGTCGCTTCTTGCTTTTGCCAGTTCATTGAATGGCAGTACGACTTCACTTGGAATATTCCTCGAAAAAATCGTATTAATCATCATCTCCCGTGGCTCTTCATCCAGAACTATTCCAATTCTTTTAGCCTCACGGGGACCCATGAATATTATCTTTGAGATATCGTCAGCATCCATTCCCCTGCCACGAAGATCCATTGAGAACTTGTCTCCGCTGGCCCCCTGTACCTGCATAGCATTCAACCTGATCTTTTTTGCGAGCAGCCCCCCGCTCTTCACACCTCCGGTTCTGAATGAGACATTAAATATTCCTGCAACCTGTTCAGGGTTTGAAGCGATGAAAGTAACCTGGTATCTTGATCTGTCACCAACGATAATCTCGGTGGCCTTCACACCGGAGAAAAGAAATCCGGGCTGTTCTTTCCCGTTGAACCAATCATTAAGATAGGGATAAAATTCGAAATCGAATTTCTCTTTCACATCACTATTGAATTGTTTGATATCAATTGTTTTAAAACTATGATTATCAATATATTCAGAAAACCAGGGTTTAAATTCACTTAATCCTGTCCTGCTTCTTAGTAAATTAAACAGCCAATCGCCTTTCACCGTTAATACTGTTCTGACGGTATCACCGGAAGGGTTCCTGGCAAGAAGGTCTCTGAAACTGATCTTCTTCAAAATTAGATTTGCCCTGTCATTATCAGAAAGAACCCCGAAGTTATCCCTGAAATTATTTCCATCGGCTTGAAAGGTAAGATGCTGAAGATGTGATTCAAACACTGCATTAATTACCGGATAATCGGAAGAATAAAAGTTGTTCTTGAAGAAGTAAAAACTTGGTCCCAGGCGATACCTCATTGGTTCATTGGAAAGTACTCCATTGTTAAACCGGTAGTTTTCTCCACTTATAAATACATTTCTGATACATTCATTAAATAACCTTACCTGGAGCTCCTTATCAGTTATTACCTGGTTGTTTCTGGCCATCCTTTTCTTCTGATTATTGAAGTTTTTGTAAAATCCGGCATTCTCAATTGTTGCCAGTTTTTCAGGAAGCAAAACCATTGATGGCTGAACCTCTGCTCTTGTCTGGGTGTTTTTCTTTGGAAACGAATAGAATTGAACAGGTACCTCCACAAGGCTCAGTGTCTTAAAAGGATATCTTGTTGAAAAACTTGTTTCAAGGTCCCTCATTATTCCGGAGACCAGATTTGGAAGTGTATCTTTGATCAGGCTTAAATCCTTCTTATAATAATCATGACCGTGGAAATAATAACAGATATATTTTACAGCATCAACTTTAAGGGTATCAGTTTCATATTTACCTATTGCAAGGGTTAAGCCGGTAAGAGGATTTTCAGGTTTGAAGACCGAATATCCATTTTCAGTGCCCATGGTACCCTGTGCTACAGCCGAAAGACCCTGTTCTTTTTTTACACGGAGAGTATAGTTGGTAAAATCTACTTTTATTCTTGCGGGATTTTCGGGATAGTAGTTAAGTCCTGCGACGGGGTACCAATGAGCCTCAGGTGTTAACAGTACATAATTGTCATCAAGGAAGGCCTGTCGTTTATTTACATTCATCAGGGCAATTCTGTACGGATTGACTTTTATATTCTCGTTGTAACCGGGATAGCAAAATGATTCATCAATGGTTCCTGAGTAGGAAATTAACAGACTGTCGGCTATTCCCGGATCGAGGGCTATTCCCGGATCTATTTCAATTATATGATTTGTCTTTGAAAACTTAAGATCCTTGCCGTTTGAATTTACTTTCAAGACCTCAAGAGACGGATTGAGAGAAAAAAGATAGTGGTCAAGCACCGTTTCATTGTTGTTTATTATCTTAAGTTTGGCAGTTGCTTCGAATGATTTTCCATGATGAATAAAACTTATTGAAGCGTCTGTCACAGAAACAAATTTCCGGTTCTCATACTTCCTGTTAGTATCAATCACAAGTCTTTTAAAAGTTTTATCATTGCTGAAAACCTTATATGTATTGAATCCGCAAATCCCGGCACCGGCTGTAAAAACTACCAGGAATATAATTGATATTAATCTGTGGACCCTTGATTGAGGCAGGCGTTTGAATAGGAGTATCGTTGCAAGAACCAAAGCCATTCCAAGGAAAAAGTACATCAACCGCTGGTTCAGAATGAGCCATATATTGTCAAAGCCTATCACACTTGATTTGAAGACAGGTATTCCGAAAGCCATGTAATCGAAGATAAAGCCCATCCGGAACCATAAATAAAACATATCAAGGGCAGCGAGTCCAAGAAGTATCAGAAAAGTCAGAGCCTGGTTTCTTATCACTGACATTAACATGAAGGCAAGGCCTAAACTGAAGACAATAGTTGGAATTGAAATTATAAGGAGGTATGAGATATATGACATGATATCTACAGTCATGGTTTTTGATATTATATTCATCAGCAAACCAAGAGAGAGAATGACGATGTTGAGCCCAAGGAACAAACGCAGAATTCCCCAGGTCTTCCCGATAACATACTCAAAATTAGACATTGACCGGGTGTACAGTACTTCATTGGTATCCATCTTTTTATCCCTCTTCAGAAAATCAGCAGCCAGAAATATTACAACAATGGCTTGTCCGATGTTCAGTATATAAAGGTTCATCAATGGGACGGAGGAGGAGATTGAAACAAGCTCCCAGTTCTCATCGCCAATAGGTGAAAAGAATCCTATATTAATTATTGTAAATATAAAAAGAGCTCCCAGTGAGAACAGCCTGAAAAACCAGCTTCTCCTCAGGGTTTTTGCTTCATATTTTGCAACTGTTCTTATATTGTGAAGGAATGTCATGATTAGAAGTGAATTTATATTTTTTTAATTTTTACCCCCTTTCATTTTCCCCCTGGAGGGAAAGGATATCGTAACTTCTTCCCCTCTGTGGGAAGTCTGGTATGGAGGTTTTAATTAACTTAAAAGAGATTAACTTATTCATGATGTATTATTGTCATTTCTTTAGTCAGAGATTTCGGTATGTAGTTTATGCTCCATAAAATATACATAAGCATGTTCTATATTCGGGATTATGTCAGTATAAGTAAATCCTGGTTGTGCGTCTGAGACAATCTGCACTTCCCAGCCGGTTTCGACCGGTATTGTAGAAATAATATTATAGTGTTCCTTGACCCTCTCATAATCAACAGGATTCAGGGTCATTCTGAAAACATGGCCTTCGGCGTGTTTCACAAGGCTTTCAGGCGATCCTGAAAATACAAGTTCACCCCTGTTAAGTAATGCCATCCCCTGGCAGGTAGACGATATATCGCCTACTATATGGGTTGAAAGTATTATTGTAACATCATGCTGGCTAAGCTGCGACAGGATATTCCTGAATCTTATCCTTTCGTCGGGATCCAGACCGGTAGTCGGCTCATCAACCACTATTATCCTTGGATTGCCAATCAGCGCCTGAGCAATACCAAGTCTTCGCTTCATCCCGCCTGAAAGTCTGTTAGCCTGCCTGTCGCGAACCTCCAGCAACCCAACCTGGTCAAGAAGCCTGTCTACTTCAGAAAGCCTTTCCTTTTTATTCCGCAGACCTGCCAGGGATCCTGAGTAATCAAGAAACTCCCATGTTTTTAGCGAAGTAAAAAACCTGAAATCCTGAGGAAGGTAACCGAGCATTTTCCTTACTTCCTTCCTGTATTTCTGAATGTCTTTTCCATCAACCAGAACAACACCTGATGTAGGTTTCATCAGTGTTACAAGTATCCTCATGAGACTTGATTTCCCGGCTCCGTTCGGGCCAAGGAGTCCAAACATCCCATTGCCAAATTCAAGGTTGACATCTTTCAATGCATGGTTTCCGTTCGGATATACCTTGTTTAGTCCCTGAATCTCAATAAGCATAGTGACTGCATAAATTTCAATTACTTGACACGTAAAAAATCTTTGACGCTTTAAAGACGTAAAATATTACAAATGTGACAATAAAAATTAATGTTTTTCAACATACGATGATGCATCATCCCTATTTAATGCTGAATGCGGATGAATTATTCTGAATCAATAATCATTCACGTTTATGCTGCTTGTGGGATCCTTTTTCAGTAACATATCACCAGCCTGCCTTACGTATAGTCTCGAACTATCTGACAGGCTACTTGTGATCTTTCTGGCAATAATGCCAATATTTGCTTCAGAGTGGTCCAGAATAATTCCGAGTGAATCTACATTTAATGCAACAGATTCAATACTGGAATGATTTCTTGCAAGAATATTAAGATTGTTAAAAGATGATTTATCCTGGTTTAGCCAGATGTAGCTGTTGTCCATTCCCAGGTTTAAATTCTCGGATTGAAAATGCTCCATGGTAAGATTCGAATTTTTTAACAATATTGCTTTAACTGAACTGTTGACATGAATGGAGACCGACACTCTTCCTCCCTGCATTAATTTTGAATCCTTAATAAACAGAGTGTCATTCTTAATATTATAATTCAATTTAGGAAGGGCAGAATCCTTTAAGGAGGTAATCTCAATAAACAAAGTGTCATTTTTAAACAGTCTGATATCGCTGTTTTCCAGACTTAAGACTTTATATTGGAGAATAGTTTCTTTGGTCACTTTAATATTTGCAGGTACCAGCCCGATCTTGCTTCCTGTTAGCCGGTAATCAATTGAAGCTGCCAATATGAACATGGCTATGACTGCAAGCAATGAGATAAATATTATTTTACTCTTTTTCATTTTTATCTGAATTATTAATTGAATCAAAATAAGGTTTAAGTTCGTCAATCGTTATGTTGAGGATCCTGGTCTGTCTGATGATCAGAGGCAGATCATTTTCGAAAAACTCCTTTTTCTTCCATTGACGTATTATACTAACGGCATTAATATTCACATAGAAGCCCATACCGCGCTTATTATCAATTATATTACGTGTTTGTAATTCATTATAGGTCCGCATTACCGTATTGGGATTTACGCCCATTTCGTTAGCAAGATCCCTGACCGATGGTATCTTTTCTCCCGGAGAGAATTTGCCTTCCAGCACTTTCTCTGAAATGCTGTCTGCAATCTGAAGGAAGATTCCTTTAGTATTTTTGAATTCCATGATTATACCTCCCTTTCCTTTAGTCTGAAATAAGATATTGCCAGGAGACATATATTAACTGTCGTAATGGCAAGTGAAGAAAAGATCATAGCGTCTTTCTCATTGTGGATAAATAGTAACCGGTCGCTTGTAATAGTATACTCTTCGAGTTTTAATCCTTTTATCAGAAGATAGGTGAAAAGTGCATAGGACCCCATAATAATTGAAACACTGAATAATGTTTTGACGAGAGGAGACTTTGAGAAATAGCTGGCTCCTGTGAACGATGTAATGAATACAAATAATACTCCCTGGATAATTGCCAGTGTTGTCCATCCCTTTACATTACCTTCCCTGGTGAAACTTTGCAATCCTGTTATCAGGGAGAATTTGTAAGATAAAAATTCAGGTTTGTAATAATGCATGACAATACCCTCGATATTTGCCATTAACCAGAATAAAAAGGGCATAACAACAAGAAAAATCACTATCCTGGTAACTACTTCAAAAGTGAATTTCTCAGATGTGGCGGCAGGCAATAAAAGATATGAAATTGTCTTTTCTTTCATACGGAATGCCGGGAAGGAGAGAGATGAATAAATAATTCCTGTCGAAAAAAACAGTATAGTGAAAGCTAGCATATAGTTATTATTCGACCAGTTTGTATACGATTTAATCTGAGAAAGTATAAGGATTAGAAAAACCAACCCTGAGAATCCTGAAACTGTTATTCCAATCAGTTTCCTGTTTATTATCCACGATTGCCTGCAAATCTGCATCAACCTGTTTATAGAGAAATTTATATTTGTTTCCATGTTCTTAATCGAGTTTTTTACCTTTAGTAATGGCATTAAAAAGCAATTCTATGTCCACTTCAGTTTCTTCATTATTATTCGGCAACATAAGCCTGTAACCTCCCGGAACAGCCTCGCTGTAAATAGCATTTTCAACATCTTGTGAAGATCCTGTTATAAAGCGTACTCTTTGCGATATCTCCTGAATGGATTTTTGAAAAATCACCTTCCCATTGTCGAGAATCAGTATTTTATCAATCAGGTTTTCTACATCTTTCACCTGGTGCGTTGAGATGATAACTAATTGATTATCTTCCAGCGACCCGGCTAGTATTTTGCGGAATAACAATTTTGAAGGTATATCAAGCCCATTGGTTGGTTCATCGAGAACCAGCAAACGGCATCGTGTGGAAAGTGCAAAAGCAATCAGGAATTTTTTCTTCTGCCCATGAGACAAACGGCTCAGGTTATGCTCATATTGAAGATCAAATTCTGCCAGTGTTTCCTTCATAAGCCCTGTATCAAATTTCGGATAGAAGGGGGCATAAGCTTTCAGATAGTCTCTGATGCTGATTGGCGGGAATGTGAATTCCTCAGGTACGAGGAATACATCCGCCAGAAATGAAACCTGTCGCTTTTTGGGATTGTGTTCCATAACAGATATCTCACCCGATTGCGGATGCAGTAAGCCTGAAAACAATTTAAGAAGACTGGTTTTTCCGGCACCGTTTTTACCGAGCAAGCCGGTGATGCTTCCGGCTTCCAGATGAACCGACAGATTGCTGAAAAGCACTTCCTGCCCTGGATAAACAAAATTAAGGTCTGTAATCTGAATCATTTTATAGTTTTTACTGTTTTAGTGTACTACATAACTAATACAGTACAAAGATAAAATCATTAAGTTCAGATTTCCAAATTTATTTTGATTTATTTTTTAACCAGGCTATTCAAACAGTTGCATTTACTGAATTATTGCATTGTGAAACTATTTCCTATTTTTGTACTTTAAAATTTCGAAGGTGGTTTATCTGACAAACAAGCGAAAAATAATTAATGATCCTGTTTATGGCTTTATAAGCATCCCTGGAGATTTTGTTTTTGATCTTATTGAACATCCATGGTTTCAGCGATTAAGAAATATAAAACAGCTGGGGCTCACTAGTTTCGTATACCCCGGAGCAACTCATAGCAGATTCCAGCACGCCCTGGGAGCAATGCATCTGATGAGTACGGCAATCGAGACACTCCGCAGTAAAAATGTTTTTATATCAGCCCGGGAGGAAGAAGCTACACTGATAGCCATTCTGCTGCACGATGCAGGGCATGGACCGTTTTCTCATGCCCTCGAGACATCTATTATCAGCAACATAACACATGAAGACATCTCTCTTCTTCTGATGAGAAAACTGAATGAAGAATATGATGGCAAACTTGATCTGGCAATTGAAATATTCACAGATGCATACCACAGGAAATTTTTGCACGAACTGATTTCCGGGCAGGTGGATATGGACAGGCTTGATTATCTGCGGAGGGACAGTTTTTTCACCGGTGTTATAGAAGGATCAGTTGGTTCAGATAGAATTATAAGGATGCTTAATGTAGTTGATGACAGGATGGTCATAGATGAGAAAGGCATATATTCACTCGAAAATTTTCTTATTGCCCGCCGGCTAATGTACTGGCAGGTTTATATGCACAAGACAGTCCTTTCATCAGAAAGTCTGCTAGTAAAAATCCTTAAGCGGGCCAAGGAATTGGCCAGGGAGGGAAGCGATGTATATACCACCCCGGCGTTACGATTTTTCCTCTACAATGATATCAGTTATCCGGATCTTTCTGAAGATGGGAAATTTACTCCCGGACTGATAGCCTCAAACTTTGCACGCCTGGATGATTCGGACATTCTTGTCTGTTCAAAATACTGGGCTGACCATGCCGACAAAGTACTTTCTGATCTGTCAGGAAGGTTATTAAAAAGGGATCTATTTGCTATAGAACTGCAGAATGAGCCTTTTTCGCCTGAAAGAGTAAATGATCTTGCCGTCAGAGCGGGAAAGATCATTGACCTGAAACCCGGACTTGAAGATTACTATGTTTTTACCGAAAGTATTTCAAATCTGGCTTATACGCCTGATGCTCCGGTTGTTAAGATCCTGCTCAAATCTGGAAAAACATCAGACATATCTAATGTTTCTGATATGTTCGACCATCAGTTCCTCTCCGAAAGAATAACAAAATATTTTTTATGCTATCCAAAAGAATGTCGATAATATAATATTAAGTGATATGGAATTTACTGCAGCAACAATCGCCGGTTTTCTTAACGGCGAAATAGAAGGCAATCCGGATATTAAAGTAAACACTATAGCTAAAATTGAAGAAGGACAGAACGGAGCTCTGTCATTCCTTGCCAACCCGAAATATGAGCATTACATATATGAAACAAAATCATCCATAATACTTGTTAATAAGAGTTTTGTGCCCACTTCAAAAATTGAAGCCACGCTCATCAGGGTTGATAATTCATACGAAGCTTTTGCATCGCTTCTCAGACTTGTCGACCAGGCAAGACCACGAAAGAAGGGGATTCATCAAACTGCTGTGATTGAGGCTTCTGCAAAAGTTGGCGCTGATGTTTATATCGGACCATTCGCATATATTGGTGAGAATTGCATAATAGGAGATGGGTGCTCTGTTTATCCGCATGTTTACGTTGGTGACAACACTAAACTCGGGAATAACTGTACTTTAAACCCGGGTGTGACTATCTATCACGATTGTGTTCTGGGAGAAGGCTGTACAATTCACGCAGGAAGTGTGATAGGCAGTGATGGTTTTGGCTTTGCACCTCAGTCAGAAAGCGAATACATGAAGATACCTCAGCTGGGAAATGTCGTTCTGGAAGATCATGTGGAAATAGGTGCGAATGTTACAATTGACAGGGCTACAATGGGTTCGACTATCATTCATAAAGGCGTAAAGCTCGATAATCTTATTCAGATTGGTCATAATGTAGAAGTGGGAGACAATACAGTTATGGCTGCTCAAACGGGAATTTCCGGATCTACAAAAATTGGAAAGAACTGTATGTTTGGTGGACAGGTCGGCCTTGCGGGTCATATAAAAATAGCAAACGGAACAAAAATAGGGGCACAGGGTGGCATCCTGAGCAATATTAAGGAGGAAAATACAGCCATAATAGGTTCACCTGCTATCGATGTCAGACAGTTTATGAAATCTTCAATTATATTCAGGAAACTGCCTGAGATGAGTTCAAAAATTGATTCACTTGAAAAAGAGCTGGAGTCGCTGAAAAAGAAGTAGTTTTGATCTCTGGTCGGAAATGAATCTGTTGTAATAAATTCAGTTAAGCGACAATTCTAATGATTGTTCGAAAATTTTTTATTTTTTTTGTACCCGGAATTTAAATTAATAACCAACACTAATGAGTGAAAAACAAAGGACCCTTGCTAAAGAAATAAGCCTTACCGGAAAAGGATTGCACACTGGTAATAATGTAACAATTACATTTAAGCCGGCTCCGGTGAACCATGGGTATAAATTCTGCAGAACGGACCTTCCGGGCAAACCTCTGATAGATGCTCTTGCTGAGCACGTTACCGATACATCCAGGGGAACAACTCTTGTTCAGAATAATGCCTCAGTATCAACAATTGAACATGTAATGGCTGCATTTCACGGTTTAAGAGTAGATAATGCCCTGATAGAGCTGAATGGTCCGGAAGCACCGATCATGGGAGGATCAGCCTGGAAATTCGTTGAGGCAATTAAAGAGGCAGGAATAGTTGATCAGAAAGAAGACAGAAATTATTTTGTAGTAAAGCAAAAAATAACTTTCTCCGATGAGGAACATGGTGTTGACCTGATTGTCTATCCGGATGATCATTTCAGTGTGAATGTGCTTATCGATTATAATTCCAAAATACTTGGAAACCAGTATTCGATACTTGATTCGATAGATGATTTTGAGGAAAAAATATCCAAAAGCCGGACTTTTGTATTTTTCCATGAACTTGAACCTCTGTTCAACAAGGGACTTATCAAGGGCGGAGATCTCGATAATGCAATAGTAATTCTTGAAAAAGAAGTTGAACAATCTGAAATTGACCGTATTGCTAAACTATTTAACCGCCCTGGGATAAATACTCACACAGCAGGTATACTCAATAATACCGAATTAAGATATCCCAATGAGCCGGCCAGGCATAAACTTCTGGATATTATGGGCGACATTGCACTTGTGGGTCACCCGATCAAAGGTAAAATTGTAGCAACACGTCCGGGTCATTATGCCAACACAAGGCTCGCAAAGATCATAAGACAGGAAATGAAAAAAGCCATCTCAAAGCACGATATTCCAGTCTATGACCCGTCAGTACCTCCGATTTTCAATATTGAGGATATTAAAAAAAGATTGCCACACAGATTCCCGTTTTTACTCGTTGATAAAATTATAGCACTCGATGAGTCCTCTATCGTCGGAATCAAGAATGTTAGTTTTAATGAAGCATTTTTCCAGGGCCACTTTCCTGATGAGCCTGTTATGCCCGGAGTACTGCTTATTGAGGCGCTGGCTCAGACCGGAGGACTTCTGGTTTTGAGTAATGTTGAAGAACCTGAAAAATATTCCACATATTTCCTTAAAATCGATAAGCTCAAATTCAAGCAAAAAGTAGTTCCCGGAGATACTGTCATTCTTAAAATGGAATTTGCCGACGTTATAAGAAGGGGTATAGCTACCATGTTTGGACAAGCATTTGTTGGGAAAAAACTCGTTCTGGAAGGCGAAATGACCGCACAAGTTGTAAAGAACAAATTATAAATTTAATGATCTCAAATTTAGCTTTTGTACATCCTGATGCCAAAATCGGCAGCAATGTTATTGTTGAGCCATTCGCATACATTGGAGACAATGTCAGTATAGGTGATGGTACCTGGGTTGGACCCAATTCGTCAGTTTTGTATGGTGCCAGAATAGGTAAAAACTGTAAGATATTTCCTTCAGCGGTTGTATCGGGGATTCCCCAGGATCTTAAATTCAGGGGAGAGGAATCAACTACCGAACTGGGTGACAATACGACCATCAGGGAGTGTGCCACGGTAAACAGGGGTACTGCTGCAGTAGGGAAAACAGTCATTGGAAATAATTGTCTCTTAATGGCATATTCTCATGTCGGACACGATTGTAAGATTGGGAATAATGTAATTATTGGAAATTCCACAGCCCTTGCCGGTGAAGTTGATGTTGATGACTGGGCCATACTCAGTGCAGGGACAATGGCTCATCAATTCAGTCATATCGGCGCACATGTAATGGTTGGTGGTGGTGCAAAAGTCAGAACAGATGTGCCTCCGTTCATCAAAGCTGACCGCGACCCACTTGCGTTTCTTGGATTAAATACTGTCGGACTTACAAGAAGGGGATTTGAAAAGGAGAGAATCGATGAGATTCACGAAATATACAGAGCCATATATCAGAAAGGAATGAATATCACTCAGGCACTGGAATATGTCGAAGCTGAATTCAAACCTACTCCCGACAGGGATTATATTCTTGATTTTATCAGGAACTCGGAAAGAGGTATCATCAGAGCAAGGTAGAGCTTACTTCAGGTTACTCTTTCCAACCCTGTGCCGTGATTTCAACTTCGGAACCGTCGTCTCCGACAATGTAGTTGCCGCTTCCTTCCGGAGTCATATGTCCAATTACCTTTACAGATGATATCAATTTAATTTTTTCAATCATCTCAAGCGGGACAGTAAAGAGCATTTCATAGTCTTCACCGCCATTCAGTGCCGGTGTCATCGGATCGATATTAAATTCTTCAGCAAGCCTGATTGTTTCATAATCAATCGGGACTTTACTATAATATATCCTGCAGCATGTTCCGGATAATCTGCATACATGAAGCAGGTCGGACGCCAAACCGTCTGTGACATCTATTATAGCTGTTGGTATTATCTCTGCATTCCTGAGATCAGTAAAGGCAGAAATGGGTATTTCCGGCTTAAGCTGCCTTCCTATAACATACTCGTAACCCGTAAGATCTGGCTGTGTAACCTTCTCTTTTACAAAGAGTTTTCTTTCTCTTTCCAGAAGTTGCAGGCCCATAAATGCTGCACCGAAATCACCGGTTACACAAATAAGATCATTTGCTCTGGCTCCATTTCGTTTTAAAATTGCATTTTTTGCTGCAGTGCCAATAGCAGTAACTCCGATTGTCATACCTGTAAGCGAACTGGTAATGTCTCCCCCGACCAGGTCGACCTTGTATTTTTCACACGCGAGTGAGATGCCGGCGTATAACTCTTCAACCTGGTCAAGACTGAATTTTGAGCTTAACCCCAGAGCTATCATTATCTGTCCCGGGGTTCCGTTCATTGCATATATATCGGATATCCCACGTATAACAGCCTTATATCCAAGATGTTTAAGTGGGTGATAGATAAGATTAAAATGGATTCCTTCGAGGAGGAGATCAGTAGAAACCAGGGTGAGGTTTTTACCTGAATCAATGACTGCAGAATCATCTCCTATACCAAGAATGGTGGTCTTATTCTCTGTTTTGACTTCCCTTGTAAGATGATTTATCAGACCAAACTTCCCAAAATCGTTAATCGATTTTTTACTATCTTCAGATTTATCCATAATGTCTTTATTTACGCAATAGTCATCCTGTCCTGCAGTCTGACAGTTTCTTAATCCCTTCGTCTCTTAATCACGCTCATTCTCCCATTCACCCCTTCTCCCCTTCTCCCTTTCACCCCTTCATTTTCTAGTGATATCTCTTCCGAAAGGAGATAACGCGATGGCTGTCAGCTTAAAATGCTGCAAGCCAAAAGGTATCCCTATAATTGTCAGACACAGAAGAACTCCGAATATTGCATGAGTGATTGCTATCCATATACCACCTGTTATGAGCCAAATTATATTCATTATTATATAGAGGCAGCCTGAAGCTCTTGTGTGAACAACAGTATCCCTGCCAAAAGGCCATAGAGACAGAGAAGCCATTTTAAGTGTTTGCAATCCGAATGGAATACCCACAATCGTTATCATTAATATAATGCTACCGACGAAGTATTCAATTGCAATAATTATGCCTCCGAATATCAGCCATATAAGATTTCCCAGGAAATTCATAGTCAGGTCTTTAAAAGTTTATTCAAGTATTATTGTCTTGTCCTTCGGGTACTTAACAGAATAAGTCAGGACTATCTGCTTCGTCTCCTGAGGTTTTATTTCAAGATCCCATTTTACTTCACCTGTCTGTGTATTAAGTTTTCCTCCGGTCAACTCCACTGCGTCTACATTAATACTACTGTTGGAGGAAACAGGGATCTGATCATTCAGTGTAATTTTTACCAAAGAAGATTTATTATTCCTCACTGTAAGCAGAAATGATAAAATATCGGTTCTGTTTGCTCCGATAACTTTCCTGGTGGTGAAATCTTTCCGTTTTTCTCTCTTTACAAGTATGCTGTTATCGGTTCCCAGTGAAATTGTAAGTGTATCCTTAAGCTGGTTGACATCGAGAGTCGATTTACCAACAAAAGAGTTCTCGAAGTAGAGTGTCGCTTCTCCTGATTGTAAACTTAATTTTGCCCAATCTGTAATATTTGCCGTAAGATAAGCATGTGTCGATAGTTTAGGCAAAGAAACATATTTATAATCAGCAGGTGAGGATACCCGCTGTATCTCGACTGTCTGAACCTTACCATCAGAATGAATAGTATATGGTATTGCAATATCAAAAGTAATTGCTGTTTCTCCAACCTGCTTTTGAACTGAAACAGGTTCTGCCTCCTTCGCCTTTTCTTCGACCATATCATAGACTACACCAGCTTCCTTCGCTGCCGGAGCAGCACTCTTACTCAGGGTAACTCCTGACATTCTTCCCTGAAGGGCACGGGAAATTGGAAAATAAAAATCT